>ERZ1026977.209-NODE-209-length-32389-cov-7.240088_pt1 | contig 32389 bp, 37 predicted proteins | sample MGYA00519292_ERZ1026977 | MGnify/ENA primary metagenome ERZ1026977 (study PRJEB26926, sample SAMN06164410) | human gut metagenome | biome: ENVO:00009003; feature: ENVO:2100002; material: ENVO:00002003 | host: Homo sapiens | place: USA | collected 2012 ... | reverse complement strand
TCTACACGAGCCTTATCGTCGGCAGCGTCAGATGTGTATAAGAGACAGCTACAAGCCCGCCCTGACGGGCAGGTTGCTGTACTATTACCGGGTATATCAGATAGAGAGCGGCTGTCCCGGCTGCCTGCGGGTAGCCGAAACGTACTACCACAGGGCGATGGAACGAGCCGAGCGGATGATGGAACGCTACCTTCCCTTCTACCAGTATTACCACAGCGGGGCGACATACCGGGACGATTACTATTTCCTGCGGGCGAAGGGCGAACTCAGCCCCGAAAGCGGCAGCTTCGTGCTGGACGAGGAAGCGGAGTTCTCCACGGGCTACGGCATACTGGCGGCACGCCTGATCTCGGTGGAGATGCTGCTGGTCTATCTGAGCCGCCGGATAGAGCGTGCGGCACGAGGGGACGGTACGGAAGCCGTGCCGGGGAAGGAACACCGCTGGACGGACACGAAAATCGCCGCCATACAGCTTGTTTACGGCATCCATGCCGCCGGAAGCGTGGACAACGGCAACGCCGAGATCGGCGAGCTGGCTGCGCTGTTCGAGAAGCATTTCCACGTGGATCTGGGCAACGTGTACCATGCTTTCGGCAGGCTGCGGGGACAGCAGAACCCGACGGCGTTCTTGGACGAGATGAAGGAGAAGCTGCTCAAAAAGATGCGGGATATGGACAGCAGGTGATCGGCAAGTCGGCAGCAAGTTGGCAACGGAACGGCAGAGGCGGCAGGAGATGAAAAGAGAGCGTCCGGAGGGCAGAAAAGAGTCTTTCGGACGTTCTTTTTTGTTTTTTTTGCTCTTTTTGCTTCGATGTAAGTTCCTTTCCGCCTTGTTTTTACGTTGTTCCTACTCTTTCCTTGCCTTTTTCAGCCTTTTCAGCCTTTTTGTTGCCCGGAAAGGCGGACGGAAGGGCGGCGAGGGTGAAAAAAGAGGATGGAAAAATGCGCATCAGAAAAAAATCTTTGCCAAGGTGCCGGTATGGTGGCAGGAAAAACCGGCGAATCGGGCGACATTTGCGGCAGAAACCTAAAAAAGAGTACGACAATGGAAATAATGACCATCGAGAGCAACGCCTACCGCCTGCTCGTGGAGAAGATCGAGAAGATAACCGCCTACGTGGAGGAATCCCGGAACCGGGAGGAAACGGAGCGCAAACGGAAAGAGGAAGCGGAAAGCCCTGCTGCCAAGGGACGGAAAGCCGACCCGAAGTGGATGACGCACAAGGAAGTGTGCGAGATGCTGGACATCAGCCACCGCACCCTGCAACGCTACCGGCAGAAGCATATCATTCCCTATTCCATGATCGGGCGGCAGATACGCTATCCCCGGCAGGCGGTCGAGAGCCTGCGTGAGCGGTGGATGGTGGAGACACCCGCCGCCAAGATCGACCGGATGATAGCGGAACATCCCCTGCATAACCGAAAAAACGGCAGCTATGGTAAAAAAGGAAGAGATACTGGCAAGAACCAGTAACGGGCTGGACGTGTTCCGCCACTACCTGCCCGTGAAGTGGCGGGTGGGCAGGAACTTCCTGAACCCGCTGTACGCCGACAGCAAGGCTTCGTGCAACGTGTATTACGACCGCCGGAGCGGTACGTACCGGATGAAGGACTTCGGCAACGGGGACTATTCGGGCGACTGTTTCTTCCTCGTGGCGAAGCTGAAAGGGCTGGACTGCCGGAACGCCGCCGACTTCGTGGAGGTGCTGCACACCATCGACCGGGAGCTGTGTCTCGGTCTGGAGGATGACAGCTCGGAAGATACTGCCGTTCCGGACGCAAGGGAGAATGGGACAAGGGAGAACCGGAGCGGTGAAGGAATATCCGTCAGGGCAAACGGGAACGGTACGGGAAAGCCGGACGGGTACACGGAAGAGGCGGTTGCGCCCTTTGACCGTCCCGAACCGAAGCCCTACCGGACGACGGAAAAGCCGTTTACGGATGCGGAGCTTGCCTACTGGGGCGCATCGGGCATCACGGAGGAGCTGTTGCACCGTTACGGGGCGGTATCGCTCGCCGAGTACCGGGGCGAGACGAGGGAGGGCAAGGCGTTCGGCTTCAGTTCCACCCCGGCGGAACCGATGTTCGGCTACAAGGGGAAATGGGGCGTGAAGGTCTATCGCCCGATGTCGGAGGTGCGCTTCGTCTATGGCGGGCACACGGGCGACAACTACTGCTTCGGGCTGGAGCAACTGCCCTCGAAGGGCGACCTGCTCTTCCTCACGGGCGGCGAGAAGGACGTGCTGACGCTGGCGGCGCACGGCTTCCATGCCATCTGCTTCAACTCGGAGACCTCGGTCATCCCGGCGAAGACCGTGCGCAAGCTGGTCTATCGCTTCAAGCACATCGTGCTGCTGTACGATACGGACAAGACGGGGCTGGAGTGCTCGGAGAAGCACCGTGCGCAACTGTCGGAGTACGGGGTGAAACGGCTGGTGCTGCCGCTGCCGGGGACGAAGGCGGAGAAGGACGTGACGGACTACTTCAAAGCCGGGCACACGAGGGAGGAGCTGATGGGGCTGTTCCTGAAACTGCTCGACACGCTGTACGGGGACACGCTGGCGATGCTGAAATCGTGCGAGATCGACTATGACCACCCGCCCGAACAGGCGGTCGCCATCGTTACCGCCGGGGACGTGCCGTTAGGCTCGGAAGAGAACATCCTCTGCATCACGGGCGGTGAAGGGACGGGCAAGAGCAACTACACCGCCGCACTGGTCGCCGGGGCGATCATGGAACGGGAGACGGACGCCGATCTCTTGGGGGTGCGGGTGGAACCGAACCGCAAGGGGCGTGCGGTGCTGCTCTACGACACGGAACAGAGCGAGCAACAGCTCCACAAGAACACGGGGCGGCTGCTGCGCCGTGCCGGGCGTGAGCGGATGCCGGAGTACCTGCACGTGTACTGCCTGACGGGGATGTCGAGAAGCGAGCGGTTGACCGCCATCGTGCAGAGCATGGACAAGTACCACTACCTGCACGGGGGCATCCATTTAGTCGTCATCGACGGGGTGGCTGACCTGATCCGCTGCGCCAACGACGAGGCGGAGAGCGTGGCGCTGATTGACGAGATCTACCGGCTGGCGGGAATCTACCGCACGTGCATAGCCGCCGTGGTGCATTTCGTACCGAACGGTCTGAAACTGAGGGGGCACCTCGGCAGCGAGCTGCAACGCAAGTCCGCCGCCATCCTCTCCATCGAGAAGGACGAGAACCCGGAGGTGTCGGTGGTGAAGGCGTTGAAGGTCAGGGACGGAAGCCCGCTGGACATTCCCCTGATGCAGTTCAGATGGGACAAGCAAGCCGGGATGCCCGTCTATGTGGGCGAGAAGCCGAGGGCGGAGAAAGAGAAGCGCAAGAAGAAAGAGCTGGCGGAGATGGCACGGGAGGCGTTCGCCCGGCAGGAGAAGTACGGCTACATCGAACTGTGCGAGCTGATACAGGAGATGCTGGAAGTGAAGGAACGGACGGCGAAAGGCTACATCCGCTATATGCGGGAAAAGGAAATCATCGAAAAGGAGGGCGACTGCTATGTACACGGACAGGGAAGAGTTTGAGGGCTGGATGGAGCGCATCATGGAACGCTTCGACCGGACGGAGAAATTGCTGGAAAGGGTGCTGAAGAAGAACAACACGCTCGACGGCGAGGAGGTGCTGGACAACCAAGACCTGTGCCTGCTGCTGAAGGTGGGCATCCGCACGCTGCAACGTTACCGTGCCATCGGGGTGCTGCCGTACTTCACCATCAGCGGCAAGGTGTTCTACCGCACGAAGGACGTGCACGAGTTCATCCGCACCCGTTTCGCCGAAGTGGAGGAACGGGCTGCAAAACGCAAGGAGAAGGAAGCCCGGAAAGCGGAAAGGCGCAAGAAAAGGGGGCTGTTCCCGTGAGAATGACATTTTTCTGACGGTGCTTTAGGTGGATGAAGCCCTGCCGGATCGTGAGATTAGGCGGGGCTATTGTTTTGTTATTCGGGAAGTTTCGCTATCTTTGCCATACAAAGACAGAGGACGGTGCTTTCGGGTACGGTCGCTGTCGTGACATAGAAGATTCATACCCGGCTTGGAAGCAGGCGGGGTTGATATACATATTGTACGTTCGCTGAACGTCTTGGAATAGAAAACTGGTAATTTTTGACAAACAGGACGGATGGTGTAATGCACATGCTGTATGCTTATACGGCGTGCGCTTACCTATTCTGTTTGTCGGGTATACCAGTGCCTCTATTCCGGAATAGCGTGAGTTCACGCTGTTCTTTTGGGTGCAAGGCGGACATAATCCTTAAAAACTCATTGACATGAAACAGATTACCTTGCACGTGTACCAGTCCCTTGACGGTTGTCCGGTCGGAGCGGACAAGCATTTCGATGCGGCGACGGATGCCTCCTGCTGCGTGCTGATCGACGAAGAAACCTACCTGCGCATTTACCTGAACCATCTGGGCTGGCCGCTCACGGCAAAAGAGACTTTGGTCGTGACGGGCGGCTGTATTGACCTGACGGAGAAGGAACGGGTGCGGTTTGTTACAGGGGATGCGGCAGCGGAACTGCGGGGAATAAAAGCGGACGGCGAAGGTACGGTAACGGCTTACGGAGCGGAAACCGGGGCTTTGCTCTTGGATAACGGGCTGGCGGACGAAATCGTGGTGACAACCGTGCCGGTACTGGTCGGCGGCGGTGAGAAGGCACTGGAGTGCGGGCTGAATGACGGCAGGATATGGGTCGTGCGATCGAGCAAGGTATTGGAGGACGGGAAAATCCGGACGGTGTACGGAAAGGTATGCCCATGAAATGTAAAAAGCCGCTGAAAAAGCGGCTCAGGTCATTCAGGAAAGGATGACGGGTTATAAAAAAACGACCCGCCGATTTGAGCATTTTCACTGTTGTTCAACAACTCGTGTCAAGAGGCTTGGCAGGTTCTACTGGCGCAAAGATACAGAAAATTCTTGGAATGACAACGGGAATATATAACAAGAGTATGACAACCGGTTGCCGCACTCTTATAAAAGACTTACCCAAAGTACGCTGAACAAGCGGGAAGCGGGGTAAGTATGTTATCGTTCTAAGCCGGGATAAGTTGATACGGGTTCGCTATCGTCTTACGACCGTAGTTTTTAAGCAGAGAAACCAAATCCTGCCTTTCTGTACCTTTGGGAGCTTGGAGTTGTGCCCGGCTCGGTATGCGGGAAACAAAGAAGGGCCACAACTCGCTGGATGAGTATTCTTTATCTACCGTCGGGAAATTTACCAACGGCAGGATGTCTCTCTGCCTCTTGAACTCTTCCGAGTAAGAGAAAAACCAAACATTATCGGCATACGACAACGTACCGACCTCCAGTTTGTTCAATGTCAAGATGAAGTCAGTCTGCCCTTTGCCCGAATGAATAGCCTGTTTTTTCATCGTTCTATTCATTTATTATAATTTCATTATAGTGGTATTCTAAAGTAGAATAAAAAACGACCCGCCTATTTGAGCATTATCAAGAGGCTTGGCGGGTTCTATTGGTGCAAAGATAAGGTAAATTCTTTGAAAGACAAAAGAATATTAAATTTAGGTAATACCGTTGCCTAAATTTGAGGTATAAAATAACAAAGGTGCATCATTGATGCACCTTTGTTATATAATATGTAACTGACAAACATTACAATGCCGTTGGCAATGACTGAGTGTCAATAATTCTCTTTTTATAAAAGATTTTTTGGAAAGAAGACAATACACTACTGTCAATCCATTTAGAATGTGAAGCAAAAAAAGTATCGGCAACCTTGATATATTCTTTGGGAGCTTCACATTTTCTCAATGAATTGGAAATTAACATCATCCCTTTAAGTTTAGACTTAAAGAATCTATTTTTTAATCCATTGCGGTACAGAAAATCAAAATAGACCTCTGCATCGGCAATGTTGAGATTTGCCAATTCAGTCTGAAGCTCTTTCCAGTAGTAGTTCGTCATTTCTGACGATAAAATAACCACTAACAAGCTCCGTCCTTGCAAGGGGATTATTTGAAATTCTTTATTTTCCATTTTACCAATTATTACATATATTATTAATAATAACAAGGCAGTCCTTAATAATGTTTACGGCTTCATCGTATTCAAGGGTTCTACTTGTTTCCACATTAAAACTGTCCACATGGAATGTCGAGTGCCTATGTTGATTGAAGAATGAATATCCTCGTTCCAAAGCCTGCTTCAAATGCAGATTGTTGTCATACGTTCCGATACCACTTTTAAAGCAATACGCCCCACTATTATTTTTCTGAAAATATGTCCCGTATTCGTCAAAATCAGGCGCATCTTCCAAAAGACGAGTGCGCAATACCGCATCTAACGCTTTCAAAATGCCAAATGTATAACATCCATAATCATCCACCTTAACCGCAGAGTTAGCCAAATTGATTGAAGTATTGATAAAGTTTTCTATCACACTTCCATCAATATGCTCTCTGTTTCCAATATACTTGCTAAGGTCGTTGTCTAATGCATAGCCGGCACGTGCTTGGATAGCAAACACTTCTTCTATAGCTTCGGAAGGAATGGAAGATATAGCTTGCAACACTTCGGTTATAAATTCCACATAAAATGATGTGATACATCCTTGTACCATTAATGTTCCGTTATTATAAAAGATAACAGAAACCTTGGCATCGTATTTCCCTTTCAGATGATATTGGTTCCGGATGTTCGGATTCTTATCCGTGTTTACTTCGGAAACAACGACATTATTATATTCTTTTACCGCTGAAATCAATGTATCAAAATCATCGCTCCTTACACCTTTCAATTTGAAGCATTTTTGATCCATATCCGGTATCGCAGTCTGTTTTACAATATACTCCCAACAATCCTTGCAAATTCCATTCAAAGTTCCATTCTTGCCTTGTATATTATGAGAAACTTGTCCACCAGTAATAAAACAATTTAATGTGCTTTTTTCCTGATTTTTTATATTGATAATCTCTATCTGCTTTTGCTTTCCTTGGTTACATTCCTTTATGTGAAGCGTATAAGCAGGGCGGGCAGCAACAAATTCTTTTGCCACTTCATCTATTTTCTCAATAGCCAGAGAGTATTTTTTAGTCGCCATTACATTCAAATTGGTCTGCAAAGTTATACATTTTATTTATATTACAATGTAGATCAGTATATTATTAACTATATTATTAATTTACAAGTGAACTACATGGTTGTTTTTTAACAATTGTGCTTAAAAGCCTTTACGGGTACAAGACCTTGAAATCCCGTGGGCTGCCGCCGTCTGTCAAGCCGTCCTGCCGGAGCCGCCGGAGGGTCTCGGCTGCCGATCCGCTGCCGAAGTTGCGGACACAGTACAGGCGGGAGAAGCGGAAGCGGCGGAGGTGGACGAGCAGGTGCTCCACGGTGAAGACGCCCAACTCCCGGCACGCCCGGACGATGCGCTGCGACAAGCCGAAGGTGTCGAGCGGGGTATCGAGCAGGCGGCGGAGCCTGCCCGGTCTGCCGGGCTTGCCCCGCTGCTGCGCCACGTCCTCGTAGATGGTGGCGACCCGGTTGCGGCTGAACAGGGCGGCAATGGATGCGCCGTCGATCATCAGGATGCCGTCGAAACGGGCGTAGGCGATGTGGTTGCCGTTCATCCAGAGGGTGATGCGCAGCTCGTCCGTGCCGCAGAGCCGGGCGGCTTCCGCCACGGTGATCCAACCGATGCCGTTCATCGCCTGCGCTCCTTTCCTTTGGGCTTGTCCGTGCGGGGCGGGAACCCGTACACGGTGCGGAAGTCCTTGTCGAAGGTGAGGTACGCATCGAAGGGCTTGCCCTCCCTGCTCCTGAAGCCTTTGATAAGGGATGTTTTGCCTTTGGTTACAAGGTCGGTAATCTGGCTGTCGGTGAGCTGCTTCTCCCCCTTGCCACGGAAGACGGTAAGCCCACAATCGACGTTGCTGCACTTGGCGACCTTCGGGTAAAGGAGGATGCGACCGGAACGGCACTTGGGGCACGGGATATGTCCGCCGTCCGCCACCGATACCTGCACTTGCAGGAGTTCTTCGGTAATCTGGGCGGCATAGACCTCGATGCCCTTGCGGAAGGTGTCGGGATTCATCTCCCCGCTCTCGATCTTGGCGAGGGCGGTCTCCCACTGCCCGGTCATCTCGACATCGGCGATGCGCTTGTCCTTCACTATCTGATACACGGCAAGCCCCTTGTCGGTCGGCACGAGGCTCTTCTTCTCCCGGCGCACGTAATCACGGGCAAAGAGGGTCTCGATGATGGAGGCACGGGTGGCGGGCGTGCCGATGCCGTTCCCTTTCAGGCTGTCCCGCAGCTCGTCGTCTCGCAACTCCCTGCCGCAATGCTCCATCGCCGAAAGGAGGCTGCTCTCGGTGTGCAGGGGACGGGGCTTGGTCTGTTTCTCCACGCACTCCGCCGATTGCAGGGGGAAAGCCTCGCCGGGCTGCAAGGGCGGCAAAGCGGCTGTTCCCTCGTCGTCCTCGTCCCGCTCGTTCCGCACGGCACGCCATCCGGCAGACCTGACGACCGTTCCCTTGGCGGTGAACACGCTGTTCCCCGCCGTGAAGGAGACGGTGGTAACGTCCTTGAGGCAACGGGCGGAGAAGGCTTCGAGCAGGCGGGCGGCTACCATGTCGTACACCGTGCGCTCGTCGGCGGACAGCTCGCCGGGCAGACATTCGGTGATGATAAGCGCATGGTGGTCGGTAACTTTCCCCGCATCCACGCTGCGGCGGTTGAGCGAAGCTCCTTTCAGGGCGGCGGCATGGGCGGCGAAAGCCGGGTACCGCTCCAGCAGGGCGATGCGATCGGGTATCTCGTCGAACACATCGTCCGAGAGATAACGGGAGCCGGTACGGGGATAGCTCAGCACCTTCTTCTCGTAAAGCGACTGGGCGACGGAGAGGGTCTTGTCCGCCGAGAAGCCGTACCTGCCGTTCGCCTCTTTCTGCAAGGCGGTCAGGTCATAGAGCAAGGAGGTTCTTGGCTCACCTCTCTGTGCTGCACGTCGGCAACCTGCACCGTCCCCGTTTTGGTTACAGCGGCGAGGGCGGCGTTTGCCGCCGGAAGGGTTTCGTAACGCAATTCAGAGATGGCGGCGAAGGGCGTGCCGTCCTTTTCCGCCGTAACCTTCAGCCGGAAATAGGTCTGCGGGGTGAAATCCCTGTTCTCCAGATAACGGGAGCAAATCATCATCAAGGTGGGCGTCTGCACCCGTCCGAGGGAGTAGATGCCCTGCCCGGCGGCGATGGAAAGCGCTTGAGTCGCATTCAATCCGACTTTATCCGAGAACTCGGATAAGATTGGTTATCCCAGATAATATGTTATCTGAGAAAATAAATATAAACATCATATTATTAGCTGTTTATCACAGTATTTTCTCGGATAACATTTCTATGTATTCCATAATTCAGGATATATTTATTCCCGCAATTAATAGTATGATAAATGTAAAAATCAGAATTTATGGAATCATTTAAAGTAACAAGAACAAGATTTGAAGAGTTTATGCAGTCCCAAGGACATAGCAAGAAAACTCTTGAACATTATCAATGGATACTTTCTTGTCTGGAAGGTTTCATGCAAGAAAAAAGGATTCATTCCTATTCATTCGAAACGGGAATAATATTTGAGAAAGAAAGGTTGACATCAGTTGGATCCGCAAGGCAACTACAACAGACAAGGCTTGTAATCCGACGTTTGAATGACTTTCTCAAGGGAGAGTTTCATATCCTACCTCCAAGCCGTATATCAGTACCGGATTGCCACGCCCCGCTCTTCCGTGCTTTTCTTGACAACCTTAAGTTGCAAGGACTGCGTTCATCTTCGATACAAGGATATTATTATAGTGGCGCCAAGACGTTGCGTTCATTTTATCAGAACGGAATAGTTGACCTGTCAGAACTTACACCTGCGCATATTTATACCGTATTTGCAGCCAGTAATGATAAAATGAACGAGGGGAGTTTCCTTAGAAAATTCTTACGCTTTCTCTTTAAAGGAAATATCCTACCCTTTGATTATTCTATAATTGTTCCAACTGTCCGAAGCCATAAACCGGTCCCTTCTGTTTATACCAAAGCCGAAACAGTTCAACTATTAGACAGCATTGATACAAATCGGGTTCCCGGCAAACGAAACCACGCTATCATACTTTTGGCTTTAAGACTTGGTATTCGTTGCGGAGACATTGTAAATTTAGAATTGTCGGACATCCATTTCGACTCGAATACAATCGAGTTTGTTCAAAGGAAAACGAATGTGCCACAGCGTTTCGAGTTACTTCCGGAACTGAAATCCTCCATAACTGAATATGTATCGTGTGAAAGACCTGCAACGTCTTGCACCAAGTTGTTCATTTCCACACGTCCTCCATTCAGACCGATAACAGTCATGGCAGTTACGAGTCTTATAACTCGTCACATGAGCCAATCCGGCATTACAACCAAAGGGCGAAAGAAGGGAGGTCATGCTTTAAGAATGACTCTGGCAAGTGAACTAATATCAGAAAAGGTGCCTTATGGAGTTGTCCGAAAAATATTGGGACATGAAGATACAAAGTCCATGAAGCACTATGTGAAATTTGATGTGGAAATGTTACGTCCCTATGCATTGGAATCTCTGCCTTTCACGGGGTTGTATGCCCGCTACATAAACGAGAATACGGGAGGAAGCGAAGATGGCATATAAGTTCAGAAGCATTTTTGCCACAGAAATGAACGGGTATTTAGAGTTGCTCCATGCATCGGGCAAATATACAGCCAAGATTAAAAGCTCACTGAAAAGTTTGGACAGTCATTTGGTAGCCCATAATTTGACTGACAGGAATTTATCTTCCGATTTAATATCCGGATGGTTATTAGAAAAATCCGTGAAAAACATAACGAAAGCGGGGATTCTGTCTGACATAAAAGGCTTTGCCCGTTATCTATTATCTTTGGGGACAGAATGGAAACTTCCGGAATTCCCTATCATTGAAGATGATTATATTCCATATATATTTTCCTATGAGGAGTTTCCAGAATAATTTCAGCGGCTGACAATCTTGGTTACGGCACCTTTAAACGTCCGCAACGAGCCACGAGGGTCTTTCCCGTACTATTACGCATTCTTTATTCTTGCGGGTTACGGCTCGGAGAAGGACTTGGCTTAAAATGGGAAGACATAGACCTTGTAAACGGCATCATTTATATTCGTGAGGCTAAGAACATGAAGCAAAGGATAATACCGATACACAGGACATTGATTGAGCAGCTTAAACAATACAAAAGAAAAATAGAGCGTGAAGGCGTTTGTGTCCATTATCTTTTTGAAAGTAACTATGCCCCTCATAAACCATTTAAAAACAATTCGTTTTACGACTGGTTTATTAAAATACTGAAAGCTGCCGGAATTTGCTACTATAAGCGTGACCGGTTGGAGAGAGGACCTTGTCCGCACTGCTTACGGCACACGTTTGTTCTGCATTCATTTTTGAAATCGGAAAAGGAGGGTATTAAATACGAAAACGCATCCGCATTCCTTGCCGCTTATTTAGGGCATGACAGTCCTAAAGAAACCGACAAATATCTAAAGGCAAGCCACACCCTGTATACTGCTTCCCATGAGAGAATGAACAATTATATCGGAAACATATTCCCTAAAATAGATTTTGATGAAGAATAAAGAATTTATCCCGTTGTTATCGGACTTCCTGATTACATACCTGCCTGAAATCAAAGGCGTCAGTAAGAATACAATCGCCTCATACCAATACGCTTTCAGACTATTGTTTGAGTTCATGGACGAGGTAAAGGGGATTCCCCCGGAAAAAGTATCATTTACAAATCTAATAAATGGAACCGTCGCTGAATACCTTGTCTGGCTTGAATCTGCAAGGGGATGTTCCCCTGTAACCCGCAACCATCGCAGGGCGGCAATTGCCTCTTTTGCGAAATATGCGGTCAAGAAAGCTTTCAAAGAAGCCTTGGAATTTTACTCGCAAGTGAATGATATCCCACGAAAAAGGGTTCCTAAAACAACAGACATGAAATACTTCTCAAAAGAGGAAATATCCTGTCTATTGAATTTACCGGATACGACAAGGAAACTTGGCAGGCGTGATGCCGTTTTATTGAGTACATTGTACTCAAGCGGTGCAAGGGCTCAAGAAATATGCGACTTGACCGTGAATGACATAAATTTTGGAACAACAACAGTTCTTAGGTTGGTTGGAAAAGGAAACAAGGCAAGAATGGTTGCGATTCCTCAAAATTGTGCTGTCTTACTGAAAAATTACCTGAAAAGCAATGGATTAAACCCGAATAGTGTAGGCGATAGAAAAAGACATGTATTTTCTAGTCAGATGCATGAGAAAATGACAATCTCCTGTGTCGAAGAAATCGTGAAAAAATACGTTTCAATGGCTAAAAGGACTTATCCAAATCTTTTTAAGAGACGGGGGTATTCACCTCATAGTTTCCGTCATTCCATTGCCGTCCATATGCTGGAATGTGGAGAATCTCTTGTTGTGATTAAAGCCTTTTTGGGACATACCTCCATAGAAACAACTACCATTTATGCAGAAGTCACTCCTGAATTGGCCAATAAATATTTAAGTGAAAGAGGAAATGCGGTGGGGACAGTAAAAATAGCAGAGGAGACAGCAACTTCTTTATTACCATTTTTGAAAACAATGCCCAAGTTCCGATAGACCAATGTTATCCGAGAAAATATTTTGATAAATAACTAATAATATGGTATTTATATTTATCTTCTCGGATAACATATTATCTGGGATAACCAATCTCCCAGTCGGCGATAGCACGGGCTTCGGCGGCACGGTAGAGGTTGTCGTAGTCGCTGCCGGGTCTGAGGTTGTCCAGCCCTTCCCGGATGGCACGGTCGGTCAGCGAGGAGATCCAGAGGCGCAGGCAGGGTTTGCGGCAGCCAAGGTAATTGTAGATGTACCGATGAATGGCTTCGCCCTCACGCCCGGCGTCGGTCGCCACGACGATACGGTCGGAACGGTCGAAAACCTCCCTGATGACCTTCAACTGTTTGAGCACGCCGGGGTCGGGCTTGTACTCCTTGCCCTCCCGTATCTGGCGGGGGATGTACTTGAACTCCTGCGGCAGAATGGGCAGGTTCTCACGCCGGAAGCCCGTGTAGCCGTATGCTTCGGGCATGGCGAGCTGGACGAGATGGCCGAACGCCCAGGTAACGAGGTAGCCGTTACCTGAGAGGTAGCCATCGTGCCGCTCCCGGACATTCAACACGTTTGCTATATCCTTCGCTACGGAAGGCTTTTCAGCGATGACTGCTGTAATCATATTTCTTTAAAATTTAACGGTTTGACAAAAGTTATCCCGCCGCTCGGACGGGATAACCGGGTAATTCATTTACAGAATGGCGGGGGAAATCAGCGGCGGACACCCCGGCTGCGCTTAGGCTTGTCGGGTTGCTCCTGCTTCTGTGCCTGTTTCCGGTCCTCTTTCTGCTCCTGCCTGCGCTCCTGCTGCTGTTTCTGCTCCCCGGTGGGTCGCTGCTGTGCGGATTGCAGGGATTCTTTCAGGTTGCGGGTCGTCTCGACGGTCTTGCCCTCGGAATTGACCGCCACCTGCACCTCGTTCTCCACGGCGGGCTTGACACGCCCCTCTTCGAGCGCCGCCTTGTAGTCCTTGGGGAACATGAAGGCGGGCTTCTCGCCGGGCTTCCATGTGATGTAGCCTTGGTAGGCTTTTCCTTTCTTGTCCACCAAGCCGGAAACCTTGACCGTTCCCCCGGCTTCGAGTTCGAGGCGGGACTTCTCGGTAAGCTCCTGCTTGCGGAAAGTCTTCGGCACCTCCTGATTGGCGGTCTGTTTCAGGTTCGCCTTGTACGCATCCATCGCCGGCCTGCCCCGGTCGCCGAAGAGAAATTCGAGCTGCATCTTGGCTGCGCTGAACTGCACGGGTGCCGGGTAGAGCTTGGGCTGCTCCCCCTCCTTGGCTCTGGAAAGGAACTGGCAGACCACCGCCTCGCCCTGTTTGAGCCGGGCTATCTCGTCCGGGGTGAAGGTATGCCCGTTCTTCTCCGCCGGGATATTGACCTTGGAGAGCGGGAAGGCGACCAGCTCGTTGGTCTTGAGGTTGCGGCTGACAAGGGCTTCGATCTGCTCGCCCGCCCGGTTGGTGACGGTCGCCGGGTGTCCCATGTTGCCCGTCTGCCGGAGCACCTGCTTGTCGGAGTCGGTGATGTCGTAGCCGAAGAACTGCTTCTGCATCTTCTCCGGGTCGAGGATGCCGTGGCTGCACACGGTCAGCCTGCCGTCCGTGCCGGGCTTGAGCGAGAGCTGGCTGTCGTTGCTGTGCGAGATGCCGTCGAAGTGGAAATGCACCCGGACGGTCTTGTCGGTCTGGAAGCCCCGGAGCATCTGGTCAAGCATCCCGTTGCCCTCAATCTGCTCCCGCTGCACGCCGAGTGCGGCGAGGCTGTTCCAGTCGATGTCCTCCGGACGATACTTGTACTGCGGGTTCTGTTCGGTCTGCCCGGCGGACTGCTGCGGCGCACCCTCCGGCTGTTGCTGTGCCTGCACGGGCGGTTGCACCTCGTACTGTGCGAGGAGCGGTTCGCCCGTCTTGACGGACCGGCTCTCCCTCTGCCGGAAATCGGCGGCTACCCGCTGCACCTCCTCTTCCGGCACACGGAAGAAGTGGAAGCGGGTCGGGTCTTTCAACTGGTTCCAGAGGTTGGAAAAGAAATTCGAAAACATATCGCCGTGGCGATCCACCCGCAGGAGGTCGTTGTTGTCCTCCAAGGGGTTCTTGGTCTGTAACTCGCCGTCCTTTACTCCGCTGACGGCTTGGAGCGTGCCTTTCTCGTCCATGACGAGCAGGATGTCCATTAATTGCTGGCTGCTGTCCGGTCGTTCGTCCATAATCTGAAAAATTTAAATGGTGAATACTATTGGTTCTCAAACGAAACCGGGCGTAAATATAGAGGGAGAAACACGGGAAACCTGCAAGTCCGGTGCGGGCTGTCCGCACTTGTCGTCCGGTTCGCAGGTTTGTCGCACAAGAATTTTTCACTATCTTTGCGTATTGATAATTAAACAAATAATATAATGGAGTGCAGCCACAAAACCTATAACATATATTGCGACGAGAGTACGCATCTGGAAAATGACGGACAGCCTTACATGATATACGGTTATGTAAGCATACCGTACAACGAAATGGCTCTCGCCAAAAAGCAGATACGGGAAATCAAGCAAAAGCACGGATATGAGGAGGAATTGAAATGGACGAACATCTCGGACAAGACCTTTGCCCTTTATAACGAAATAGTGGATTATTTCTTTATGACCAACATGAAATTCAGGGCGGTCATCGTGGATAAGTCGGAGATAGACAACACACGGGCAGAATACAGCTACAATGATTTTTATTTTCGGATGTATTACCAGCTATTGCATCATCAAATGGACATGGACAGCACCTATAATGTCTATTTCGACATCAAGGACACGTGCAGCCAACGGAAACTGCATAAGCTGGCGGAGATATTGAAATACAATTCGGCTATACGGGACTTCAATTTTGTCAAGTCGCATCAGGTACATTTCATCCAGTTGGCAGACATTCTTATGGGGGCGATAAACTATCACCTACGCATCCAGCGGGGAACCATTGAGGGAAAGGTACGGGCAAAACGCCTGATTGTCGAGAAGATAAAGAGACAGACAAACCTTTCGTTATTATGTACCACTCCTCTGAAAAACAAGAAGTTCAACCTTTTCTTTATCAACCTGCAAAAGTAAACCTATGCCATTCAATTTGTTAAAGAAATACCCGGAGCTGCTGGAAATCCTGCATTTGGGAAACAAGGAGCGCAAGGCTTCATTATATAGGGTGTATCGCCGGGACATCGAAGACAACGAAGCGTTCAAGTTTCGGGAAAAGCGTGTCTATCCCATCAAATCGGATGGAGAGATAGATATGCAGCGGGAGTTCATGCACCTAACGACAACTGATGACAAGGAAGCGGAAGGCGCTGCGACGAAGAAAAGAGTCTTCGAGCCAGACCGTTCCCGCCGTCTGCATTGGATTCGCCACCATATCGAGGAAAGGACTTCCCATGTACTGGAGATATTCAGTTGTGAGGAAAGGGATATGAAACACCGTAAGAACATCTACCGGACATACGTGTATGACACAGCGGAAAAATATGTGATCGTCCTCGAACCACAGCGAAGCCCTTACGGGTATTATCTGTTGACCGCCTATTACCTGAATATGCCGGGTGGCGAAAAGAAGATGAAAAAAATGCTGAAAAAGAAGTTGGAGGAAGTGCTATAAAAAACGCAAGGCTCCGAATTGGATCTTGCCAAAACGAGCCTCGAAACCCCTTCTAATTGTAGATGGGCACTGCAAAGGTAGGAATAAAAAACGAAAAATGCAAAAAAATCATGTCCGGCACGTATTTTTTTCCTCCGGGAAGCGGTGATAATTCGTTGTTTTCGTTATATTTGGAACCTAAATACAGGTGCGGTCATGCCGTGCCTGATTGAAAATCCGGTAACGGGAAACACGCTTTGTCGTTGCCACCCATGCGATGCGTATGAAAGTCTATCAGAGCAAACCGAGAATAAAACTTTCACCTGCCATCCGTGACGGGCAGAAATACGTGGAAGTGGAGTTCGACGAGGACGATGCCATCCGGCTGTCGCTGTCGAAAGAGAAGGGCGTGCGGTTCGAGGGGGACAGAGCCTACCTGCCGGAAGAAGGCTTCGACCTGTCCGGCTTTTTCGACCGCCATGTGGAAACGGCGTATATCAATTACTCCGCCCTGAAAAACACCTTGCCCAAGAAGAGCGGGAAAACCAGCCCCGCCATCCCGCCCGGCTATGCCGAGACGCTGCGGCAACTGCGGTACAGCGAGCGTACCGTCCGTGCATACACCACTTACTTCAAGGAGTTCCAGCAATACTTTGCGGGAAGGAATCTCCGCTACATCCGACCGGAAGAAATCAACGCCTACATCGTGCACCTAATTGACACACGGGGAATCTCGTCGTGCCAACAGAACTTGCGCATCAACTCGATCAAGTTTTATTTCGAGAAGGTGCTGGGATTGGAACGGAAATGTTACGAGGTAAAGCGAGCCAAACGGGAACGGACGCTGCCCGACGTGCTGAGCAAGGAGGAGATAAAATCCATCCTTGACGCAACCGGTCCGGACATCCGGCTGTTCTGCATGTTCTCGCTGCTCTACTCCGCCGGGTTGAGAATCAGCGAGCTGCTGGACTTGAAGCCCCACGACATCAACGTGAGCCGTTCGCTGATACGGGTACGGCAGGGCAAAGGGAGGAAAGACCGCTACACGCTGCTGTCGAAGCCCCTTGTCAGGAAGCTGACCGAGTACGCCAAGCTGTACAAGCCGCAGGAATGGCTGTTCGAGCGGTACAAGGGCGAGCCGTTTACGGAGAGCATCGTGTCGAAGAAGCTGAAAGAGGCGGCGAAGGAAGCCGGAATCACCAAGCGGGTGTACCCCCACCTGTTGCGGCACTCGTTCGCCACGCATCTGATCGAGCAAGGCACGGACTTGAAAATCGTAAAAGAGCTGTTGGGGCACAACCAACTGAAAACGACGGAAATGTACGTGCATATAGCCGACACTTTCAAGAGCAGCATCCGCACTCCATTGGATGATATTCTTGAAAGTGATAATGAGATAGTTAAATAAGAAAATAACAGCGAAAACCGCTGATAATTACATGTTAGTAGCGTAAACGTGAGAAGATGGAATTATTAAATGAAAAGATAAGAAACGATGGATTCTATTCGGTTGGATTTAATCCTTTAATTGAACAATACATAATGATAGTCATTATCTGTCATTGGTTTTGGTTTGAACGATATTATCTTATCAGCAAAGAAGAATATGAATGGTTTGATAGCGCAATCCAAAAACTTGATGATTTAGCCCATGATTGCTATAAACAAGGAGTTAAACATCCCCGGTTCTATTGCTCTGAATTGGAATGCGAGAATATAACAGAACAAGTAACGAATCTTAGGACGCTACTAACAAACAGCAAACCGACTGAATAAGCGGAACGCTGCTATACATTATCAGTCATTAAAACCAGTAGAACATGGGAAAGCAATTTGAATTCTATTCGCATAAAAATGATGATGAGATGATTGCAAATACGCTTAGAAGTGTATTTGGAGAGTTGTTGTGTGTCCCACATTATAAAGGAGATTTATCTCCTTTTGACATTTGTGCTAATGACCGGAAGATGTATTTGACCGGAAAATCTTTCCAACAATATATATCATATTATACACATGAATATTATGATGGAACAACAGCTGAAGTATTGGACTATGTGAAAAGTCCAGTTTTAGAATATAGAGTTCCTTTTCAAAGGGAAGATATGGCATACATTGCTGGACGTTTTTATTGCTGTTCTGATAATAATGATTTTTCTCAAATGGTTTCCAAGTTTTTTCGTAAAATCAAAAAGAAATTTCTATACGTGAAATTTTGGAAGTGCTATATATCAAACAGCATAGATGTGGAAGCATCTCAATTCTTTATACCGAATAGAATAATTACTATAAATAAAGAAGATTTGAAATAAAAGTGACTGATAACAAGCACCTGTGCCACCTCACGGCGGCAAGCTGCAAACCATTATGCACCAAAGATATAATATAAAAACAATAAGAATATGAAAGAAGAAAATTATCCAACTGGAGCTTTTGTAGCCTTTGTGTTATTATCACAAAATGAATGGGATATTAAAAAACTCATCAACGACTGCAAGGCAGATTGGAACATAGAAATTCCATATGACGGCAATGAAGAAGCGTTGGTAGCTGTTATGGGAGATGTTACACTTGCAGTAGCCATTATGCCTGCACCTGTTCCTAATCAAGAGGCGGAACATTATGCAGGAGCAAATTACATGTGGAAAGATGCAGTAGAAGTGACTAAAAGCCACAAGGCACATCTCATGGTTTCTGTATTGGGAAAGGATGCCAATCTATTGGAACGAGGGAAACTATTTACAAAAGTCGTTTCTTCATGCCTTAAACAAGAAAGAGCCATTGCTGTCTATACTGATGGAACTGTGTTCTATCCCCAGTTTTATTGTGATGTTGCATCTGTAATGCAGCAAGATGATGAAGCATTGCCTATATTGGATTGGGTGTGGTTTGGCGTATATCGCACCGAAGAATGTGCAGGTATATATACCTACGGAATGAGAAAATTTGGTAAAGAAGAAATGGAAGTTTATGCTGCCAATGCCGATCTGAATGATGTTCGCGATTTTCTGCTTGATATAGTTACATATGTTTTAGACTACGATGTAACTTTGAATGATGGCGAAACCATCGGATTTTCGGAAGAACAAAAGCTCAGGATTACCCTTAGTGATGCGGTTGCATTGGATGGAAAGAGTTTGAAACTTGAATATCCACAATAAGAAGGCGCATAACAAACGGATAAATCTCCTATAACAGTCGATTATCCGCCAAACATTAGCAACTTTACAAACTAAAAAGAATATGAGTGACCAAATAATTTTTGATGTTGACGGACTTATAGAAGCTCAAATCCGTCAGAGAGATAAAGACTACGCAAAAGTCTGTTGTCAGAACTTATTAAACTACGCATACGGAAAGGGGCTTTTGTGTGATAATCCATGTGATAATGAAGGAAACCTAATCATGCCTTCAATTATTAAGGAAAGTTCTTTAACAGAAATTGGTAAACATATTTTTGTTGAATTGCTATTTAAGTGGTTTGCATACACAGATAATGAAAGTGGAAAAATTGACAGAAAAAATAACATCAAAATGTTAGAGAAGTATTACAATCAACTTTTACAAAAGATTGATAGAAAATAGGTTGCTAACAAACAGATGAAACATTGAAGGCGGTTTATCTGCCGGACATTAATCGCTGAGAAAAAATATGAATAATTGGATTGAAACATCAGGAAGCCCATTTGTCATTGTTGAGCAACAATATGCCCATCAATGGAAGGGTCAAGAAAACTACAATGCTATATGTAGCGTAACAGATTACTTGGGGAAAATCTATATAGACAATCATGTCTTATTGGTAATGGGAGATGAACCGATGGCTACACGCATAGTAAATAAAGATGGAGCAATTTTAATAATTCGTTGGAAGTATGCTCCCGATTATCTAACGGTGGAAAAACTTCTGGAGAATGATATAGTAACTGGGGCAGAACCGATAGAAGAAGTTGAAGTAAAATGGGATTCTACTGAATTAGTCCTATTTGATTCTTTGTCTCCCTATTGTGAAGCATCGGTTAAAGTGTTTTTATCACTACAAAAAACATCTTGTATAATAAAAACTTATCATTACCAAAAAGACGAAGTATCTTTAATAATACATTCAATCCAATAAAGACGATTAACATGCGGCTAAACCTCCCCAGAAAAGGTCGGTTAGCCACCAAACATTATAAGCTTTTAGAGTATGGAAAATCCAACACATTCATGGAATGCCCCCTATGACGAAATGTCATTCGAAGATTTAGTGAAGAACTGTGATAAATATGACGATCCTTTTGATTATGCTATATTTTGCGACAAAGAGAATTTCTTAACTGGGAGATTTTATGTTTATCTTGTTAGTTGGGATGTATATCCTACTGATGACGAGGTAACTGAACTTTTAAAAGAGTTAGATGAATATGGATGTGACGAATTAATACAATTAGTTGAAATGGATGAATTTCAAAATATCATACATGAGCAAAGATATAAGAAAGCTGATTCAACAATTGAAGATTATTGGACTGCTTTGCAAATTAGAATGGATGAAATAAAAGCTTATAACAAACAGCAAACCGACTGAAAAAGGCGGAACGCTGCCAGACATTATCGGCTCAATAAAATGTTCAATTTTTAATTAGAAGAAAATGAATACTAAAACAAATGATTTAAAAGAAGTTATCAAAAGTTGGATCATCAATATTGATAAAACAGAAGAATTGCCTTCTGATATTGTGGCTTTGAGCTTTAATCTTTATGAACCTTATGGTTTAGAAATGGTTGGTTCTACTTGGTTTGATGAAAAGGATGAAGATTGGGCATGTGATGAAAGTTTTGAACCAGCTCAAAGAAGTTGTCCTAATTTTGAAATTTCAGACAAACTAAAATGGGAAGAAGTGTTAGAAATAGTTGTAGCTATTCTTAAAGACTTACTCAATGAACTTGCTGACTTAAATATTTTTAGAGTAGAACATATCGCAGTTGGATTTGTAGATGGTGATTTGATTATCATTAAATAATCAATATGCCGATAACACGCACCGCAATCGCCTAAACGGTGATTAGCTGCCGAACATTAGCAACTTTACAAACTAAAAAGAATATGAGTGACCAAATAATTTTTGATGTTGACGGACTTATAGAAGCTCAAATCCGTCAGAGAGATAAAGACTACGCAAAAGTCTGTTGTCAGAACTTATTAAACTACGCATACGGAAAGGGGCTTTTGTGTGATAATCCATGTGATAATGAAGGAAACCTAATCATGCCTTCAATTATTAAGGAAAGTTCTTTAACAGAAATTGGTAAACATATTTTTGTTGAATTGCTATTTAAGTGGTTTGCATACACAGATAATGAAAGTGGAAAAATTGACAGAAAAAATAACATCAAAATGTTAGAGAAGTATTACAATCAACTTTTACAAAAGATTGATAGAAAATAGGTTGCTAACAAACAGATGAAACATTGAAGGCGGTTTATCTGCCGGACATTACTGATAATAAAATGAATATATGAACAAAGATATATTAAAAAAAGAATTAGACAAGCTGGGGGTTAATCCAAATGAATATTCGCTTAATGGGAACATTGAGTCAGACAAAATAGTCCTGTATCAAAATTATAGCAAATGGGAAGTTTTTTATTTTGATGAACGTGGAGGACGGAATTGCGAAAAAGTTTTTTGTAATGAAGAGGATGCTTGTTTATATATTTATGAATTATTCAAGTCTAATAAATAATATCAGTAACACGCACCTAAATCGCCTAAACAGCGATTAGCCACCGAACATTATTGATTAAAACAAAGAAGTATGATAATAGGAGATCCATATAAATTTGCATTTTGGGTTGACATTGTTCCAAGTTGGAATGATGGTTCAGCGTGGATAAACGGAATATTCTGTATGTTAGTAAATGGTAAAATATATCCATGTGTTGATACATCAACCTTAAATAGTGAACTACCCTCCCTGTTATATAATTTTCAACATCATATATGTTTAAGCAATAATGAAACCCTGTTTTACACAACACCTCTTAATGCAATAAAGTATTTGTTGTCAATAACATACCCAGACAGTGGAGATAATGATTATAGTTATAAGTTCATGACTCCCACGCTGGAAGATAATGAAGTATATGCGTTTGTTGTAGCCCATGACGACAACGTGCGCATACTTATTACGAAGGCATCAGATGATAAAGGGATTTTTGAAGTTAATGAAACGGAAATTAATGAAGTGATAATATCTAAATCAACCTTATGTGTTATGGTTAACGAACTGGATTCCTATTATCATAAAATAATCAATAACAAACAGCAAACCGACTGAACAAGCGGAACGCTGCCGAACATTAGTTGCAGCCCAAAATGAAATAAAAATGAATGTAATATCGGAAAAAGAATATTCGTTCTCAAATGCACTTTTTTGGAACGTAATGTTGCATCATCATATTCAAGCCTTTGATGAAGAAAGGGATGTGAATTTTGATGAAGTATGGGATGAAGAACTTGTACTAACATTGTTGGATAAAAAGAAGTACAAGGAATATAGCTGTTGGCTATCTCAAATTGATTTGGGAACATCTGCAAATCAAGATGAAATAGAAAACCCGAGGACTCTAACACTTCCTATCGGCAGTGATATTGTATTGACAATAGAATTTCATCCTTGCTGTACATATTATTTTTTGAATGACACTTTAATCGGGGAAGTTAGTGGCAACTTTCACTTGAAGTATCTCACATATTCGGAATTAATGAGGATTACAAAAGAGAAATATGGAGATGTACTGTTCCATTTACTCTTACCTTTGTCTGCAATCAGGGAACAAGAAAAAGACATAGCACTTAATGAAATAATCCAACGATTGCAACAAATTCCCTTATTCAAGGAACATTCCGCATATATAGGTAAATGTATCTTGAATGGATTATTAATATCCAACTCTGACATACAAGAAATTCCCAAGATAGGAACGATATGTACAAGCAATCATTCATATAGAAATGCTTTGGTATATGATGATGAAAGGCCGGAAATAAAGGAGCTAAATATCCTTTTATCAAGATTATAAATATGCAACTAACAAGCGGATTAATCTCCTATAAAGGTCGATTATCCACAGAACATTAGCAACCCTGTAAATACAAATTATATGTTCGTTGAAAAATTAAATCAATATACAGAAGGACAGATTATCGGATTAAAGAATGAAGATAATAAGCTGCGATTGTTGATAGAAGAACAACCTGACATAGAGAAATTGAAACTTCTAAAAGAAGCTATAATCAATGAAACGACAGAAGTAACATTGGTAATGCGTTCAAATAACAACAATCTGATTGCTTTCTCCTATTTTGAATGTATAAGTGACAATATAATAGGGGTTGAATCGTATAATTACACCGAGAAGATTCTGAAAACGATTGAAGGAATTTCAATATTCAGAAATTTGAGGAGTATAGTTATTGATGCACTATATGATAATAAACTCTGTATTGACGAACTTGTTTCATTGGAGAAACTGGAAGAACTCTGTATGAGTTTTTATCCTATAACGAAATATCAATATCCTACATTGAACAAGCTGAACAGACTGAAACGCTTAAAAATAAAAGGGTTAGATTCGAACATGTTGTCCTGCTTACCAAACTTGGAAACATTAACTTGTTTTAATTTAAAAGATGGGACGCATTTAGGTATTAAGGCGCCAAATTTAAGAAGCATAGATATATACCGTTCTCCGAAAATATTGAATCTTAATTTTTTATTGGACTTGAAAGAACTAAGATCTATTGGTTTAGACGGACTTAGCAATGTTGAAGAAATGCCGGATTTAAGCAACCTTCATTCTTTAACCGGTATGTCTCTTGCCAATATGAAACGGCTACAAAGTTTTCCTTTATACCACGAGAATTTAAAAAACTTACTCTTGCAATTGCCTTTTAATGTATTGGATAATATAATTCCTGAAAATCTTCCTAACCTCAAGCATATAAGTGTAAATTTGGGAAGTGATAAAAAAAACGGAATGGTATTAGATAGATTCAAGGGTATTTGTGAAGTTGGTATATGGTAAAAAAACAAGATTGCTGACAAACAGATGAGACATTTAAAGCGGAACGCTGCAAAACATTACCGATTAACAATGACAATATGAAATGGTATAAAATATACTTGAATGGAGAAAATCGAATATGGAAGAAATGTATTACATATTCGTGGGAGTTTATATATGAAGATAAAGAAATTAATTTTCAAAGAATTATAGATTCATCTTCATCGGAAAGGTATCAGATAAAAGCTCTTATCAAAGGTAAGGGGCTAATCGCTAAAAGTATATCTGGATTTGGGCAAATAAGAATGCCAGAATTTGCTGAAGTCAGCCATTTGTTTCTTGTCAGAGAAGATATATTGAATATAAACGAATTGTCCTCCATAAAAGGAATTTCTTTAAAAAGGGTTTCAGTACATGGAGATTTCCCACTTGATTATATGGCAATTATTTTTAATGAAGTAATTGATTGTGTTGACAATATTCATTCCAAACGAGAAGAATTTGAATGCATGAGTACACTTGTGTTAGATATGTCTAAAATACCTTCATCTGTAGATGGGTTCTTTTTAAAAGGGTGGAATAAATACGGTTTTTATAAAAACATTGTCAATGAAAATATGAAAATGCAATTACTTCATTTGTATAAGGCAAATGAGTTTTTAAAATTTAAAGAAATAGAAATAAATGGCACATCGGTAACAAATGGATAAATCTCCGTAAGAGAGATTATCCGCCGAACATTAGCAACCCCAAAAAGATGGAAATGATTGGAGAAACTATAAGAATTGAATTTGAAGCATTGAAAAATGACTTTGAAACCATAAGGCAACAAATAGAAGACGATGTTGTCAGGACTGAGTTGTATAAGGGCGAGTTTTATGAACTTACTCCATATTCCTATCAGCGTAATGGTTGCAAACAAGGAAAACCTGTAAAGCGTCCTGATACAATAAAAAGCACCAAAAATCTTTGTATCTACGGATTTAATAACCAAAATCAAATCGTAGAAGTTAAGGTTGGTTGTTCTATTGAAAATCAGTTTTATCACACCTTCCTGTATTATACAGACAATCTTGTGAAAAGTATTTTATACGATAATGGAAAACATTTGATGAATGTATGCCATTACTTTTTTGAGGGCGGAAAGCTGAAACGGTCACAGTTATGTGGTAGGTATGGTTGCCGTGAAGAGAATTATATCTATAAAGAAAATGCTTTGACACATATTGAAGTCAAACAATATGATATTGAGGGTAATAGTGGTAATGATTTAATTCATATATTCCAATATCAAGACGATGGGGCTTTAGAAAGTATTACCAAATCATTTCCAAATGGATATTCTGAAATAATCTATAAAACGAAAAGAAGTTGCTAACAAGCGGCTTAACTACCCCTGAAAGGTCGGTTAGCCACCAAACATGTTTGCCCTGCATGGGCAACAACTATAGGGTGTAAGTCCCGAACGAGCCCTGATAGTGGGAATCGTTAGCTTCAGGCAAGGGTGTCCACCGTGAGGGGAATCCGAAGGAAGCCGTCGGCAAATCCTCGGTCTGACGAACAGAAACCGGATATAAGGCATGACGTATGTGGGCGAGACTGCATGTCAAGTCGAAGCCCTAAACTATCCGGACATACGTATTGTAAATCCGGCAGATATATGAGGGGAAAGTTGTTGCTCTTAACGGGGGAGGTCTCCCGGACACGTATTCGTAACAGGCGTGGTTGAAACAAGATTTATCGGGAGAAGTCAGCCGATTCCATAGTAGTTCCGACTGCGGAACGAAGGGATGAACATTAGACGGTCTGATAGCCATAAATTAAGGAAATGCGTTGAAAGCCGCCAACTCCACAAGGAGGCTTCGTACTAAGGGTATGTCGGAAACAAAGAGGATAGTACAGAGTGCCGAGTATGACCTTGCATTTATGGATGTGGACGACCAATTGTAGAACGTAATAATAAAGGTAAGTATGCTTGAAGATATACTTAGTGCCGAAAACATGAGAGCAGCCTATCAACGTGTCGTTTCCAACAAAGGTGCGGCAGGTATTGACGGTATGGGAGTGGATGAACTCCACGCCCACTTATGCGAGAACTGGGCTGGGATTAGAGACCAGCTACGGCAAGGTACTTATATGCCCTCCGCAGTCCGTAAGGTGGAGATACCGAAGCCCAACGGGGGTAAACGTATGCTGGGCATACCTACCGTGACCGACCGCTTAATCCAGCAGGCAATCGCCCAAAAGTTAAGCGTGATGTATGACGGGAATTTTAGTGACAGCAGCTTTGGCTTTCGTCCGCAGCGTTCTGCCCACCAAGCCGTGGAACGAGCCTTATACTATCTGAATAATGGCAGTAACAAGGTTGTCGAACTTGACTTGGAGAAATTCTTTGACCGTGTGAACCATGACAAACTGATGTCCGTTCTCTACGAGCGTGTCTCGGATAAGATTCTGTTGAAGCTAATCCGCAGATACCTGCAAGCAGGCATAATGGAGGGAGGTGTGGCAAGTCCCCGTACAGAGGGCACACCGCAGGGTTCACCGCTGAGTCCCGTCCTGTCAAACATACTGCTCGATAAACTGGATAAGGAACTGGAACGGCGAAAACTCCGCTTTGTCCGCTATGCGGACGATTGCAGTATCTATGTATCCAGCACACGGTCGGCAGAGAGAGTGTTGCAAAGTATCACGACATACTTGGAAGAGAAATTACTCCTGAAAGTAAACCGTGAGAAAAGCAAGGTGAGCCGTCCCAAAGAAAGCCAACTGCTTGGTTTCAGCTTTTGGTGTATGGCAAAAGGCAAATGGGCTGCGTGTGTCGCCTCGAAGCCTAAAGTACGGCTAAAGGAGAAAATACGCAGAATAACCAAACGCAACCGTGGTGTCAGCGTCCGACAGATAACTGAGGAACTCCGCATGGCTACCTATGGATGGATAAACTACTTCCGTGTAGCCAATTGCCACAAGTTTCTTCGCCGCATGGATGAAAGAATAAGAAATCGGCTGCGTGCCTATATCTGGAAGCAATGGCAGTTCATCCGTACCCGTAAGAGGAAATTGCGCAAGTTCGGAGTACCCGAATGGTCTCTGCATAAGATTGCGAACACCCGAAAGGGTCCCACACGCATGGCGTTAATACTGAATACGGTACTTACTGACAAATACTTGCGGAACATGGGTTTTGCTCCCATGCTCGAATATTACGAGAAGAATACAACATGTCTAATGAACCGCCGTGTACCGAACGGTACGCACGGTGGTGTGAGATTGTGCCACGAGAAGCATGTGCTAAATGCTTCGCAACTATGTAGGAGATGAGGGTAGGTCCCTCGCAATCAACTTGCAGGAGTGGGTTGCAAACCCGTATATGCTGCTCTTTCTCCATGGTCAGGGTAGTGAACGATATATGAAAAGGCAATGTATAAATTGTCAGGTAGCTTAATAGGAGATGACCGCAAGGGAACCATTGATGAAGCATCGAAAATAACCGTAGATGATGTCAAAACCAAGAGTTTCTCACTCTTTTGGGATAAGTAACGAGATTACCTGTTTATTGTCGTTATGGCATCCGGTGTACAGATGGCATGACCTGTTAAGAGGCTCTTATGTGGAACGTGGGAACCTGCTATAAGATGTTAACGGAAAATTCCAAGGGGCAGAACCTTCAAGGAAGAAAGTACGGATGCTTATAGTAGGGGCGGACTGACTCGTAGTAGTGTAGAAGTGCCTGTAATGGGTATGGAGCGAAGGGGTCAGCTTATTTAGCGTAAAAGTTAGTACAACTGATAAACAATTAGGAAGATGCAAAACGACAACGCAAAACCAATATCAATATCGAAGCAATTGGTTTATGATGCATTTCTGCGTGTGAAAGCAAACCGTGGAAGTGCAGGGATTGATAAGGTCACTCTTGAAGATTATGAAAAGAATCTGCGAGGTAACCTTTATAAACTATGGAATCGCATGAGTTCCGGCAGTTACTTTCCTCCATCGGTGAAGCTGGTAGAAATACCGAAGAGTACTGGTGGTAAACGTCCATTGGGTATCCCGACGGTATCTGATCGTGTAGCTCAAATGGCTGTAGTAATGCTGATAACCCCTTCTATCGAACCTTGTTTTCATGAGGATTCCTATGCCTACCGTCCCCATCGCTCGGCGCATGATGCTGTTGGCAAAGCTCGTGAGCGTTGTTGGAAGTATGCGTGGGTTCTGGACATGGACATCAGTAAATTCTTTGACACCATAGACCATGAACTACTGCTGAAAGCCTTGAAACGGCATACGCAAGAAAAATGGGTATTGATGTATATAGAACGTTGGCTGAAAGTTCCTTATGAGAAATCGGATGGAAGTCAGGTTGACAGGGCTCTCGGTGTACCCCAAGGCAGTGTCATAGGTCCGGTTCTTGCGAATCTGTTTCTTCATTATACCTTTGACAAGTGGATGGAAAAGAACTTTCCCCGTGTTCCATTTGAGAGATATGCTGATGATACAATTTGTCACTGCCATAGTCTTAAACAGGCTGAGTATATGCAAGCGATGATTCAACAACGGTTTGAGTGCTGCAGGTTGCGGCTCAATGAAGAGAAAACGAAAATCGTCTATTGCAAAAGTAGCCGTCAAAAGGAGTGCTATCCCAATGTGACTTTTGACTTTCTTGGATTTACGTTTCAACCCCGGGAATCGGTAGATAAGTATGGCAACCGTTTTACGGGTTTCCTGCCGGCTATCAGCCGAAAATCAATGAAACGAATCAATGAGACGATGCGCAGTTGGCACCTAAACAGGCACTCAAATCTCACATTGGAACACCTTGCGTCTGATATAAATCCTATCGTACGAGGTTGGATGACTTATTATGGTAAGTTTTATCCTACCCGTTTGAAGTGGTTTATGCAGACGTTGAACGGACGTCTAGCCCGTTGGGTAATGTGTAAGTTCGAGCGTTATAGACATCGTTTCTATCCTGCTCAAGAATGGCTTGCCCGTATTGCAGAGAAAGAGGGGCTTATCTTTTATCATTGGAAATGTGGCGCTCTGCCAAGATTTACCAATAAAGAAAAGGTGAGTTCCCAATTGATAATGGTTAAATAAGTAAAGCCGTGTGAAGCGAGAGTTTCACGCACGGTTTATTGAGAAGCTCGGGGTGAAACTCCCCTTGCTTACTCGGCGGTCGAAACGGGAAATAATCCCGTTTCTCCTACTCGATTATAATAAATAAAAATCAAAGCATTATGGCAAAATATGAGTTGGGGGCAATTTATAAAATTAATGGTCGAAATGGTGAATTATATTATGTAAGACTTTTGACAAACGAATGTTATGGCGTTTTTTCATCATTAGAAGGCGAACTGAATGAAGAGACATTTGCTCAAACCCATTATCGTCTCTATTTTAGCTGTAACTCTTTTCCTATAAAACGAGGTATATGGGGAAAAGTCGTATCATCTCCAGACAGTACAGATATTGCACGGTGGCAACGCCCTCAATATTTAGCTAATTTTGCTAATTTCAACATGAAATTATTTCTTGATCAATGCAGAGTTTTTCATGAAGATGGGAACCTTTATCAATGTGAAAGTAAAGAGGAGTTTATTAGATTAGTAAAATCTGGTAAGATTTTATTTTGTTTTAATACTTATGAAATTATACCAGACTTTCTAATGAGGTATTACAAGGATTTCCCCAATAGCTATATTGTAAATAAAGATTTTATCCATAGTGGAACTTTAGAATACCAAAAAGAACAAACAAATGTATTAAAAGAATTAGGCTTTGATATTGGAAACTTATTATAACAAGCGGCTGAACATTCCTATAAAGGTTAGTTAGCCACCAAACATTAGTGTTTAACATGATGAATGAAAAATTACAAGATAAAGTCGTTGCTATTGAATTGGCTGGAAATAATATATTTATAGCCAATGATAATGACAATTTTAAGAATGAACTTATCAGTATTGGATTTGAAAAAGTAGAACCATACTATTCTATTTCAATGCCTATTGGCGATGTAGAAAAGCGTGCAGTTCTTTTTCAAAAGTTAATAGAAATCGGAACATTATTTTCCGATGGCAAGGATTGGTCGCCCTCTGAAATAGTTAGACATTACCGTGATAAAGGTTTAATAAGAGGTAATTATCTTAGGATAGCATGGAGAAATAAACAAGATCTTAATATTACTACTGAATAGGTTCTTAAAATTACAAGGAATAAATAATATGAAGTTATGATTGCCGACAATAAAGAAATAAAAAAGAGGATTATAGAGCTTCAAGCAAAGCTCAACATTATTTTTCCGCAACTTTACATTGATTTTCTGGCTAAAATCAATGATGGTGATGTGTATGAAGTGGATGATTCGGGTATATGTCTGTATTCATACTCTGATTTAGAGGAAAGAAATCAAACATATCAAATAAAAGACTTTGAGCCAAATTATTTTATGATAGGACAAGATGGGGATTTAGGGTACTTCATAAATGTCGGTAACCCCACTGATAATTCTATATATTCAAATGATTTAGGCGCTTTGGGTTCTTTGGAAATGGAAAAGGAATCAAACAATATCTTTGATTTCATAGGTCAAAATGAAAAATAAATACTAACACGCAGCTCAATCGCCCATAAAGGTCAATTAGCTGCCAGACATCATGAACTCTAAAAAACAATAATATGAGAACTGAATTTTTACAGTTGAAAGATTTAGGTCGTATGCCTAATGAAAGCATCAATGACCCAGATAACATTGTTGAAGTTATACGTTCTTATGATGAATTATTAGAGCGAATACAACTCCCCATATCATATGATGAAGCTGAAGTATTGGTACAAATTTTTCCCGAGAGTTCTTTTTATGATTTGCAGTGGGACTTATTAAAACTGGTGGAATCTGTCATACGTATTGATGATGGCGACAAATATATCCAGTTAATAAACGCCTGCCCAAGTCAAGAATGGAAAGATGTTCTAAACATTCGCTATAAAAATTATAAAAAGTCGCAAGAAGTTTAGAATGAAGAAACGGGACTATAAGGAGCAAGAACGACAACGGCGCTATTATTTCTTCGACTATCTGTTCTGGTTGGGAGAAATAACATGGGAAAATTATCACAAGGTCAATTTCAAACAGCCACGAGGGAGTGATATGCTGTCCAGAAGGACTGCGTTTTATATATTCATGCCGGCTCTGACCATAGCCGGTCATTTTCTGGATGACTTGGCATTCGAGGTGTTTGGAGTCATTCTTGTAATATTGTTTTCCGTTTCTGTCATCATGACAGACCGCTTGTTCGGCAAAATATACCCGCCTTCCCGGCGGAAAGCGGTCATGCAGCATTATGCGGGACGCAAGTTCAGTCCCTTCCGGCGTAACCTGTTCTTTTTCTCCCTCTATTTGCTGATTATTCCCGCAATGGTTTTATTAGGAACTGCTCTGAAATGGATAACCGAAATACTGAAATGACAAATAAAAGAAACATCCTTGATCGATTTTTCCGCATGTTGGTGATGCTGCATAAAATCTCCTACGCGCATTTCACGGAATGGAACAATAAAAGGAAGCGAAAGGCATTTGCTGCCGGAATATACTTCCTGAGCATCCTCCCGGAATATGTCCTGCTGGCCGGCACATTTATGGCAGCAAGGGGACAAGACGGGTACGTGCATCTGGCAAACGTGCCACAGAAGATTGTCTTTTACGGTCTGTCGGGGCTGGCTATGTTACTTATGGTTATCCCTCTTTGTTTTGGGGACGATAAGAAGATATGCAAGGAAGTCCGTCAGGAACTCCATGAGCGTCCCCGTTACTGGAAACGGGCGTTAGCGGTCTATTGGGCGGTTATCGTAGCAATAGTGGTAATTGTGAACATGGCGTTTCCCACGGCCTCGGAGAATACAGTTCCTGCGGAGAAAGAGCAGGTCGAAGTACCACAAAGTTACAGGGATTATCTTTCACTGCATTTCATGATAGGAACCCGTCAGGAAGTACCCAATGAAGCCTGTCTCTTATACACATCTGACGCTGCCGACGATAAGGCTCGTGTAGAT
>ERZ1026977.208-NODE-208-length-32506-cov-9.897476_pt1 | contig 32506 bp, 28 predicted proteins | sample MGYA00519292_ERZ1026977 | MGnify/ENA primary metagenome ERZ1026977 (study PRJEB26926, sample SAMN06164410) | human gut metagenome | biome: ENVO:00009003; feature: ENVO:2100002; material: ENVO:00002003 | host: Homo sapiens | place: USA | collected 2012 ... | reverse complement strand
TACACGAGCCTTATCGTCGGCAGCGTCAGATGTGTATAAGAGACAGGTGTTATACTCTACATAGAAAAACACAATCAAAAGGAATATTATGACAAACAAAAGAAAGATAGCGATTTTATATGATTTCGACCAAACTCTTTCAACAAAAAGTATGCAAGAGTATGGCGTTTTTGATTATTTAGAAACCGATGCAGACACATTTTATTCAAAATTAGACGATATTTCTGCAAAATATCAGATGGATAGAGTGCTAGCGTTTTTGTATGAATTAGTATCACGCGCAAGAGAAATAAATAAGCCGCTAACAAGAGAAGTCCTTCAAAAAGGTGGAGAAAATATCGAGTTTTTCCCAGGCGTTTTGGATTGGTTTTCACAAATAAATAAGTTTGGGCAAGACCACGGCTTTGAAATTGAACATTATTTGATTAGTTCAGGCGTAACTGAAATAGTTGAAGGCTGCAAAATAGCAAAAGAATTTAAAAAGATTTATGCTTGCCAATTTATTTACGATGACAACGGCAATGTTGCTTGGCCGGCAAGAGCGATTAATTATACAAACAAAACACAATTCATTTTTAGAATTAATAAGGGCATTTTAGATGTTGCAGATGACAGTATTAACAAAGTTATGCAAAAAGATATAAGGCCTATTCCTTATGAAAACATAATTTATGTTGGCGATGGGTTTACAGATATACCTTGTATGAAGGTTGTAAAAAGTAAGGGCGGTATGTCTATTGCTGTTTATGGCGACAGTAAAGATGTTGGATTTTCATTGTATAAAGATGATAGAGTAACGGCTTGTTGCAAGGCAGATTACACTGTTGGAAGCGAAATAGATATAACAATTAAGAACTTTATTTTAACTTTGCAGTCGAAATTGGATAAAAATATATAAATTGTATAATTATTCAAAAATTTTTAAAAATATGCATAAATTAGTTGACATAAATTTAATTATATGATAAATTATAGTCATAAATTAAATAATTATTACATAAATTTTAATAAACGCAAAATTTGACGAATTTTGTCAGTTTATTAAAGAGGGGTTTTTGTGGAATTAAACAGAAGAAAATATAATTGGATTATTTTTTCACTCATAATTTTGATATCAGCGGTGGCAATTTTTTCTGCGGTTGAATTGGTCGCTGAACAGCCAGTTAAAAGCGATGATATAAACATCTCCGCTGAAGATGACACCAAACAAAATGAAAATGGAAATAATGAAGAAATAGAAGCCCCTGATAATAAAAATTATTTGCCATCAGCCCCATCATTTTCAAGCGGCTGGTCTGCATTGAGTTACGCATATAAAATTATGAACAATTATTCATACACAAGCACAACTTCACAAACAGCAATTAATGATGAAGTTTTAGGAATAGTTGTAAGGCAAAATTTAACATCAAAGAAATATAAAACAGCAAATGAGTGCTTGATAACATCAGTTGCATCATCAAATAGCGGTGAAGGATTAAATTATTCAAATTATCTTTACTTAAACGAAGCAGAAAATTCAATAATTAGAAGAGTTTGTTATAATACAGACAGCAATTACACAAACGAGCCAATAGAAAAATATGCAGTTGAAGAATATTCAAATAAATTTGGCAGCGATGTAAAAAATGGTTATTTTAAATTAAATAGTTCAAATTCAACAATGGATTCCTTCAAAATTATGGGTTCAAACTATGTTTTAAAATTAACAATTAAAACAAATGTAGATGGCGTATTTGCAGGTATGGAAAAAAATGTGTTGAACTCGCCAGCTGAAACTAGAAATTTTAAAGGAATAAGCGCAACATTCGAAATTAAGATTGATAGAGCAACAGGTTCATTTGTATCAATTAAATCAACAGAAAGATATTTCGTAGAAAAGAATACAAACGCAGTTGGTTGGGCAGGTGGAAACATCACATCAGTTACAACTGAAACATTCAACTTTGCAAACATCAACATAGATAATTTAGTAAAATCAACATTAAGCAAATAAAATCAAGCAAACGCTTGATTTTTTTATTTATATTTGTTATTATAACCTTGCTAAAAAATATGCCCTCATGGTCAAGCGGTTAAGACGTCGCCCTCTCACGGCGGAATCTAGGGTTCGATTCCCTATGGGGGTACCAAGAAAAAATTGTCGAGCTGTAAGCTCGATTTTTTGTTGCCAAAAAATGCAGCGCTTTTACGCTCGCAATTTTTTCTATACCGACCAAACGCGAAATGTGCGAAGCGCATTTCGGTCGGTACTCTCGTGCGAAGAAGATGCTACGAAGTTTTAAAGGATATATAAATAATAATTGTCGAGTGTGTTGCTCGATTTTTTTATTTTGGCATTAATATTATCAAAGGGAATTGAACTAAGCGTTAAGAAAATGTGCCAGTGGCACATTTTTAGCGACTGGCGTGAAAGCGAGCATCGACCTGAGAAAATGGCTGGCAAGCGGAGCAAGTCCCGCCTTTTTTAAATATATAAAAACAGACAATTAAAAAATCCAGGGTGTTGAGCCTGGATTTTTGTATAAATGCAATGACTTTGCATCTTGCGGCAAGCCTATTTGTTTGATGAGTAGGCTTGGGATTCAGTGTTTACTGAATTTCTTTCGTGGTGCCTCAAATATAATTTGCCGTTTGTTATGATTGGCGAAATTATTAACCAAAGCGCTGCTGCAAAAATTATGCAATAGATAATAATTGAGCCAACTGCACGAGTTCCACCGAAAATGGCAGCAACAAAGTTCCAGTTAAAAATTCCTACTAGTGCCCAGTTTAATGCTCCCAATAGAACTAAGCAGTAACAAATTAAGTTTGCAATAACCATATTTAACCTCCTTATTGAAACTAATTATAGTTTGCACATAAAAGTGCAGATATATTCATTTTTGTTTTGAAAATTATTTTGTTTTATTTGTTAAATTGTATATACTAGATATATATTTATACTTAGGAGATAAAAAGTGAGAATAATTCCTAGAAAGATTAAAGTTAAAACAGAGTTTTTTAAAAATGTTACACTTGGCGACGTTATATGTGGCTTTATTGGTGTAGGCGTCGCTTTGGCTTTATTTTTGGCAAACTTCCCATATCATATTTGGGTGGGCATTGGTTGGCTAGTCATCGCTATTTCAATGTTTTTTCCTATTGCAGATGGTGTAAGAATGTACTATACGCTTGGATATTTGTTTAGATTTTTAGCGCAAAAGAAAAAATATTCCAAAGATGCAAAAAATGCTAATGCTAAAATTACAGCAATAATTCCTTTTGAAGGCATTGTCAACGATAGATTTATTGACTATAAAGAGTATTACGCACAAGTTATTGAAATAACTCCAATGGAATTTGGTCTTTTAAATGAATTTAAGCAAAATATGCTTATTGAAACTTTTGCAAACGCTATTAGAAGAATTACAGACTTCCAACAAGCATCAATCGTCAAAGAAAGTAAGGCGATGATTTTGGATAATTATGTTTATTTGGAAGACAAAAAGTACGATGCCTTAATGGAACTTCAATATGAAGGTGAAATCACACAAAAAGAAGTTGAAGCTAGGGCAGGAGTGTTTGAAGGCCGCGTTTCACGCGTGGAAGCGATGAACAGGCAAGAAAAGGTTTTTAAAGACTATTTCTATTTTGTTGTTTTTGACAAAGATAAAGAAGCGCTTGAAACAACAACAGATGGCATTATGAGCACTCTTTCAAATTCTGCAACTCCACTTACAACAAGAAGGCTTTATGGCAAAGATTTGGCCGTTTTCTTAAAAGCAAATTATGGAAAAGAATTTGATGAGCGTGAACTTGAAGCTGTTCCAATGTCGCAATATGTCGAATGGGCAATGCCTAAGGAATTAAAGTTTAAAACAGCAAGTTATCAAGTTGATGGCAGAACATATAGGCAATTTGTTATTTCAGATTATCCATTGCAAGTTGCTAATGCTTGGGGATATCCTTTCTTCTCTCAAGACAGAACAAAAGTAACAGTTAAAATCAAGCCAATTCCTAAATATAAGGCAGAAAGAAACATCGATAAGGCGATTATGGAGATGGAATCCAAATCAACTTTTGGTGGCAGAAGCAGTAGAAGAATTGAAAATCAAACTCACCTTGAAACATTAAGAGAATTGCTTGTCAATTTGAAAAATAATAACCAACAACTTTATGATGTAAATACATACATCACTTGCGAAGATGCTGCTCGTAAGGAAGTTAGGGCAATTTTAAAACAAGAAGGTTTTAAATTTTCTGAATTGTTTGGAAGGCAAGTAGATGGTTTTATCAGTTCTAACTTATCTATGAGAGATAATATCAAAGAAACAGTTAGGGGAATTCCAACATCAACTCTTGCAGCAATTTTCCCATTTATTTCAGGTGCTTTGCAAGATAGAGAAGGCTTCTATGTAGGCTATAACGAATATCCTATTTTCGTTGACTTTTTCGCTAGAAATCGTGAAAGGGTCAACAGTAATATGATGATTATTGGTAAGTCTGGTTCTGGTAAATCCTTTGCAACAAAAACATTGTTGACTAATTTTGCTGCGGATAATACAAAAGTCTTTATTTTGGACCCAGAAGATGAATACACGATTTTGGCTGGCAATCTTGAAGGAAAAGTCATTGATGTTGGTTCTTCCGCGATGGGAATTATCAATCCATTCCATATTATGACCACATTAAAAGACGATATTAAAGATGTAAATGAGATATTGGAAGGCATAGACGATGAAGAAAAAGACGACGGTAAGTTGAAACTTAAAGAAGTGTCAGATACTTTCTCAACGCACTTGCAATTCTTGGAGCAATTCTTTAAAGTCATTTTGGAAGGCATCAATTCAGACGCGTTCGAAGAGTTGAACTCTCTTATTGTTGAGATGTACAACAAGAAGGGCATTGACGGCAACACAGATTTGGAAAAATTGAAACCAGAAGATTATCCAATATTTGACGATTTGTATAAAATTGTTTGCGAAAGGCTTGAAAAAGAAACAAACGAATATCACAAACGTAATTTACTAACAATTCAAACTTATGTTAAAAAGTTCGCTACAGGCGGAAGAAACAGCAATCTTTGGAATGGCCCAACATCTATTTCAACAAAAGAAAACTTTATTACATTTAACTTCCGTTCGCTTTTGGCAAATAGGAACGAAATCATTGCAAACGCGCAAATGCTTTTGGTCTTTAAATATTTGGATAATGAAATTATTAAAAATCGTGATTTCAACTTAAAGTTTAAAACGAATAGAAAAATTATCGTTGTTGTTGATGAAGCTCACGTTTTCATCAATCCTAACTTTCCAATCGCTTTGGACTTTATGGCTCAAATGGCTAAGCGTATCCGTAAATATTCAGGTATGCAAATAGTTATTACACAAAATATTAAGGACTTCGTTGGTTCAGTTGAAATTCAAAGGCAATCAACAGCTGTTATTAACGCCAGCCAATATTCATTGATTTTCTCGCTCGCACCAAACGATATGAACGACCTTGTTGAACTTTATAGGAAGTCAGGTGAAATCAATGCAGAAGAGCAAAATAGCATCATCACAGCAGGTGTTGGACAATGTTTCTTTATATCTGGACCTATGTCGAGAACTATGATGCAAATCGAAGCGCAAGACTTTGTTAGAAAGTTATTTGAATAATACAATCAGTGCTATGCAAATTTGCATAGCACATTGAAATTACAGGAGATTAGAGAGTTATGCAAGAAGAAAAAGAGTTAAAAATTGTTTATGAAGATAATCACGTTATAGTAGTTATCAAGCCACAAAATATTCCATCACAAGAAGATGAAAGTGGCGACAAAGATATGCTAAATATGGTAAAAGAATATATTAAAGTTAAATATAACAAACCTGGCAATGTATATGTTGGATTAGTTCATAGGCTTGATAGGCCAACGGGCGGACTTATGGTGTTTGCTAAAACATCAAAAGCGGCTTCAAGGCTTGCAGAACAAATGAAAGACGGAAGGTTTAACAAGAGATATTTAACAGTTTTGGAAGGGGTTCCAACTGATAGAAGAAAAAAGCAAATCAACTATCTAAAAAAGGACGAAAAAAACAATATTGTCAAGATTGTTCCAATGGGCGAAGAAGGTGCAAAACGCGCTGAACTTATATATAATATAGTTGATGTTGAGAATAATTTAAGTTTGGCAGAAATAGAATTATTAACAGGCAGAAGCCATCAAATAAGGGTTCAAATGTCAAGTTTAAGAACTCCTGTTTTCGGAGATATTAAATATGGTGCTAAAAGAGGCATAAATGCGCAAGATGGCGAAGTTAAAACAAACAATTTGGCACTATGGGCATATAAATTGACTTTTGAGCACCCAACAACAAAAGATGTTATGACATTTAAGTGTTATCCAGACTTAGAAAGTGAGCCTTGGAAACAATTTAATATTGAAAGATTAGTATAAAGGGCAATATAATGAAAAAAAGAAGTGAAATCGAAGAGAAATATAAATGGGATTTGTCCGGCTATTTTAAGGACGATGATGCTTTTTATAGAGAGTATGAAGAACTAAAAACTCATTTGCACGATTTTGACAAATTCAAAGGCAAACTTGCTGACGAAAAAACAATGTTAGATTGTTTAAAATTGGAACAAGATATTTCACTAAGATTAGAAATCTTATATGTTTATGCATCTTTAAAAACTCGTGAAGATGCAACAAATAGCTTTTATCGCGAAAGATTGACGCTAGTGGACACTTTAGCGTCAAAATTTTCCGTTGAAACAACTTTTATTGATATTGAAATCAAAAAATATAAAACTTCAGATTTGAAAAGGCTTGCAGCAACAACACCATATAAGAATTATTTTAAAGGAATGATAAAGGATAGAAGGTTGATTCTGTCTGAAAAAGAAGAGAAAATCATTTCAATGTCAGGGGAAATGGCTGGCGGATTTTCTGAGAATTTTGATGTTTTTGATGATGGCGACTTAAAATTTCCTTCTCCAAAGGATAGCACAGGCAAAAAGCACACTTTGACGCATTCAAATTATGTTGAACTTATGCAATCGGACGATAGAACTTTAAGAAAGAACACAATCAAGGCGTTAAATGGCGCATATGGCAAGTTCAATAATCTATTAGCATCAAATTACATTCATAATGTTAAGAAAAATGTGTTTTATACAAGGCTTAGAAAGTTTAAATCTACCCTTGATTTGTCAATTTACAGCGAAGAAGCAAGCAGAAAAGTATATGACACGCTTATTGCTGCAATACACGATAATTTGTATGTTTTCCATAAGTATTTTGATGTTAAAAAGCGAAGCTTAGGCCTAAATAAATTTGCTATATATGACCAATTTGCAAAAGAAAAGGGCATTAAAAAGACCTACACTTTTGCTGAAGCCATAGAATTAATCAAAAAGGCAACTTTGCCATTAGGCAAAGAATATCAAGCGCTTATAGATAGGGCAGTTAATGAAAGATGGATAGATATTTATCCTAACGAAAATAAAGATAGCGGGGCGTTCTCGTGGGGCGCATATTCTAAAAATCCTGTTGTTTTAACAAACTTTATAGGCGACACAAACTCTGTGTTTACGCTTGCTCACGAACTTGGCCACGCTATGCACACATATTTTTCAAATAGCACTCAAAATTTTGACCAAGCAGGCTATACAATATTTGTTGCAGAAGTTGCAAGCAATGTTAATGAGATGCTTTTACTCAAATATTTGAGCGAAAATTCAAGCGATAAGTCAGATAAAATCTATTATTATGACCATTTCTTGAGCGAGCTCAAAGGTTCGGCTTTTAGGCAACTTATGTTCTCAGAATTTGAACAATTTGCGCACGAACAATATGAAAATGACAAGCCGATTTCTGCAAAAGTTTTAAATGATTATTATTATCAATTAAACAAAACATATTTTGGAAAAGATGTTGAACTTGTGCCAGAAATCAAATATGAATGGAGCAGAATCCCACATTTTTATAACGCATTTTATGTTTATAAATACGCTATCGGCATAATCGCGGCGATCTATATCGTGTATAAAGTTTTGCTTTCTGAGCCTGAAAAATATTTGAATTTCTTAAAATCTGGTTCTACAAAAGACCCAATTTCACTTTTAAAAGACGCTGGCGTTGATTTGAAAGATAAAAAGGTGATTAAAAACGCCTTTGATTACGCTTTAAACATCATTGATAATTGGGAAAAATTATTATAAAGTAAAGTTACTTAGGAGAAATAATATGGAACTTTTAGCCCCAGTAGGGAATATGGAAAAGTTAAAAACGGCGCTATATTTTGGCGCTGATGCTGTCTATTTAGCAGGCAAAAGCCACGGACTTAGAGCCTTTGCAGGCAATTTTGATTTGGACGAATTAAAAATTGCTTCAAATCTCATTCATAGCCAAGGCAAAAAGATGTATGTAACAGTTAATATTGTCGCTCACAACGCAGATTTTGACGGCCTAGAAGACTATTTAAAATATCTTTATCAAATTGGCACTGACGCAATTATTGTCAGCGATATTGGAATAATCACTTTGGCAAGAAAGGTTGTGCCAAATTTAGATGTTCACGTAAGCACCCAGGCAAATGTAACAAATCTTCATTCTGCTTTATTTTTCGCTGGATTAGGCTGCAAAAGGATTGTCCTTGCGCGCGAACTTTCGCTTCAAGAGATTAAAGAAATAAGAAGAGCATTGCCTAGTGAAGTTGAACTCGAAACTTTTGTTCACGGTGCAATGTGCATCAGTTATTCAGGCAGATGCTTGCTGTCAAACTATTTACGCGGCAGAGATAGCAATAAAGGGGCGTGCGTTCAAGCGTGTAGATGGGCTTATCAGATAAAAGAAGTCAATTCTGATGAAGAATTTCCTATTCAAGAAGACGATAGGGGAACTTATATCTTAAATTCAAAAGATTTATGCCTAATTCAACACTTAAAAGAACTTAAAGAGGCGGGCATTGCAAGCCTTAAAATCGAAGGAAGAATGAAATCTTCATATTATGTAGCAAATGTCGTCAATGCCTATAGAAGGGCAATAGATAACATTGATGACGAAGAATTTCTCGCAAAAATGTTTGAAGAAACGCAAAAATCTAGCCATAGGCAATATACAACTGGCTTTTATTTTGATACAAATGAAGAAAGAGAGTATTTAAAAGAATCTATGCCTGTTGCATCTCACGATTTTGTTGCAATAGTCTTAGAAAATGAAAAAGATGGCAAAGTTCTAGTTGAAGAACGCAATATGTTTAAAGTGGGTGATGAACTTGAAATTTTATCTCCAAATGATACCTTTAATAAAAGATTGCTTGTTAAAGAAATAACAACAGAAGAAGGAGAAAATATTGTTGAAGCGAGAAAAGTTCAACAAAAATTAATTATAAATTCAGACAATTATGCGTTGAGAGCAGGCGACATCTTAAGAAAAAAGTTGAAATAATCAGATTTAAACTATTCGCAAAAGACACATTTTGCGAATAGTTAAGTTTATTTTTAAAAGGAATTTGTATGATTTGTTCAAATTCCTTTTTTAAATCAATTTTCATAATTATTTTAAAGATTTTATCAAATATAGTAATATGCAAATTTAAAAATGCAAAATGTAGTGCTATGCAATTAACTATTCGTTATTAAATTAGATATTTCTTTTATCAACACTTTTATATCATATATAGAAAATCCATCATATTCAAACATTGATATATTTGGATTATATATTGAACGAAAATCTGCGATATTAGCGTTTTTTAAAAAGTTAATCGACTTGACGAACACTTCGTATACACTTCCTACAAATATTTCGTTTGGACAATTATATATCAAACTGTCTAAAAAATCTAAATTTGTCGCTTGCCACAAATTATGTGTTATTGATTTATAAATCTTTATAATCTTTAAAAATACATTCTCATTATTTACTATTCTTGAAACTTTTTTGTTTTCAACATTTTGCGAATAGTTGAGTTTGTTTATCTCATCGTTTTTTTTGTTTAATGCAGATATAGCATCATCTAAAAATAAAACCTTAAATTTGTTTTTTTGGAAATCCCATACCCTCAATTCATCGTCGTGAATAAACGCTGGAACAATGTTAATTCTATACCCTAACTCTTCTTTTGAAAGCACTGTAATCTTATTAGGATAATTATAAACAACGGTCATTTGCGACATAAAATTCACAATATATTCGAAATAATCATCTTTTAAATTCAATATGGTGTATGGTTTTTCTTTTTTCTCTTTTAATTGTTCTTCAGTAATCAACCCATCATTTTTATTCTTGCGTTTATTTGAAAATAACTTTCTTTTCTTTTTGGAACTTTTACGATTTGCCCAAGCAAGCTTGATTTTGCGCCATAAAATTTTGCGTTTATTTTGAAGTTCTGATATTGTGTTTAGTTCTAACTGCCCTGATTTAATCAACAAATAGATGTTAATATCTGAGTCTTGAAAATTGGTTTTAGTTGCAAAATCTCCAAACAAACGAGAATCTACATTGTTAATATTTACAAATTTATTATGATTTGCCAGGTCTATCGTTATATCATCTAATAAATCTGAAAATTTATAAACTAAATCATCTACATCGCTTGTGTCGATGTCGCTTGCGAAACTTTCAATTATAGATTTATCAATTATTGCTAAATTGTTTTTAGACATTTTTACCTCTATGTCATTATTATAACTAAAATGTTTTCAATTTACAATCAAATTTTATATATTTGTTTCGATTAATTTATCTAGTAGTATTATGCAAATATTTCTACATCATATAGCGGTATTATGCAAAAAACTTGCGCATTTTAAGAATGTTTTGAAAAATATTTTTTATTATATTTGACAATATTTTTTGAAAAGATTATTATATCAATATATGACAAACATTTCTTATCATAAAGAAAGAGATATAATTAATCAAGAAAAGCTTTCTGAAATTTTGACTACCCTACCGGACTATGTCCCAGACTTTTTTATTGCAATAGAAAATAATTCGTCCACATTGACAAGATTGAATTATGGCTACGATTTAAGGCTATTCTTTGAATATTTATCAAACAAGCTTAATAAAAAAATTGTTGACATAACTTTGGAAGATTTAGACAATGTTAAGGCTAGAGATATAGAAAGATTTTTGAGTTACATTTCATATTATGAGAAAGATGGAAAAACATACATAAATAAAGAGCGAGGCAAAGCAAGAAAACTATCTGCATTAAGGAGTTTTTTTAAATTCTTATTCAATTCAGACTTGATTTCTTCTAATGTCATAACAAAAATTTCTACGCCTAAGATTCACCAAAAAGAGATTATCAGATTGGAAGTTGATGAAGTTGTAAAATTGTTAAATCAAGCGGAAAATCCAACAAATTTAACAAAGCGCGAGCAAGGATACAACAAGATAACAAAAGAGCGCGATTTGGCCATAATGTCTGTGTTTTTGGGCACTGGCATAAGAATTAGCGAACTTGTTGGATTGAATATTGATGATATTGATTTTAACAACAATAGTTTTAAGATAACGAGAAAAGGCGGCAATGAAGTTGTATTGTATTTCTCAGATGAAGTAAAAGATGCTTTGCTTTCGTGGCTTAAAATTAGAAATGATATTGAAACAATAGATAAAGATGAAAAAGCCTTGTTTTTGAGTTTGCAGCGTAAAAGAATTACGCCAAGAGCGGTTGAAAATTTGGTCAAAAAGTATTCTCAGGCAGTAACTCCCCTTAAAAAGATATCGCCTCACAAATTGAGAAGCACTTATGGCACAAATTTGTATAGAGAAACGCAAGATATTTACATTGTTGCAGATGTTTTAGGACATAAAGATGTCAACACAACAAAAAAACATTACGCTGCAATTTCGGAAGATATTAGGCGTAACGCTTCAACAAAAGTTAAATTAAGATAAAAACGCCCTAATCGAGAGCGTTTTTTTAATCAAGTATAATTATCTGGCAAGTCATTTTCAAACAAGATGACATCGCCTTTTTCGGCTAAATCTTTGATTTTTAATTTTGCATCTAACAACGAGAGTGCATATATGATTTTAGTTTCGTCAAAGCCGGCATCTTTTAAGCCATCGGAAATTTGTTGTTTATTAACTTGATTTACAATAATGACATAATCGCAAACTTCAGCGAGTTGCTTGCCAAAGTTGTAATTTGCTTCGTGTTCGTAAGAGCCAAGTTCGACCAGCCCTGGTGTAACAACAATTTTTTTGCCGCTGTCAAAGAGTTTTAAGACATCTAATGCGGATTTTGAGCCTTCTACGCTTGAATTGAATGAATCGTCTAAGATTACAAGGCCATTTTCTTTTTTGAGTTCTAACCTATGATTTATAGGCTCTATTTTTGCTATTCCAAGTTTTAGTTGCTCTAGCGTTAATCCAAGTTCATAAGCAAGCGCGCAGCACATCAATATATTTTGCAAGTTATGCAACCCTAGCAATTTTGTTTTGCAGTTTATGCTTTGGTCGCCAATGCAAAGCATAAATGTTGTGCCCTTGTCTGTTGCCTTCACATTTTCAGCGTGAACAAAGCAAGCGACATCTTTTGTTGAAACTAAGATTTTTTTACATTCACATTTTTCGTAAAGCGGCATACTTGGTTCATTGTCGCCATTAAATATTGCAACTCCCTTGTCTTTTGGCAAAGATTTTATAAGTTCATTTTTCGTTTTTGCAATATTTTCCAAAGTGCCAAAAGTTGTCAAATGTTGGCTACCAACAGAAGTCAAAATGCCATAAGTTGGTTGAATCATATCGCACAAAAATTTGATATCACCCACTTGTTTTGCGCCCATTTCAGTTATTAAAACATCGTGATTTGGCTTTAAATAATCCAAAACAACCCTTGTTAGTCCCATAGGAGTGTTAAAACTGTGTGGGGTTATACATACATCATATTTTTCAGATAAGAGGGAATTTAAAATAAATTTATTGCTTGTTTTACCAACGCTTCCTGTAATGCCAATCTTGATTAATGTTGGGTATTTTTGGAGTTTCTTCTTTGCCCTAATTATATACCTTCTATTATTTAAGGTTTCAAATGGCCAAGTGATAAAATGTGCTAGTGATACAAGAATTGGAATCAAAAGCGGAGTTAATGCAATGGTTGGAATTGCTGGCAAAAAATCTGGCAAAAATTCTTCAGATAGCCAATAGACCAAAAATGTAACGCCTGCGGAAAGGATATATAAGCAAGCGACAAGCCTATCCATTCTATATGTTTGTTTTAAAGGCGTTTTCTTTGGCTCGTGATAGATGTTGATTATAAATATCAATGAAAAATATAGATAAAATATCAAGCCAAAGTATGAAAAATAACTTTGTTTGTCTAAGAATGAGTTAAATAGCGCCGCAGAAACCAGCATACAAGCGTAACTTATGAAACTCAACATAGCAATTCTTGAAAAATAATTTGCGTGAGTGTCTGCAAGCCAAGTTCTATAGCCGTTAAATTTATAACCTGAAAGTTGAATCATTTGCAAGAATTTACAACTTGCAAAGCACAATAAAACGGCATTTAAAAGCGCAAGCGCTATGCCAATGTATAAATTTGGATTTGAAACATTAAAAAAATTCATTATCTCTCCATAAATTAATATGCAATATACTTTAATTAAGTACATAATAACACATTTATTAATTTTTGAAAATAGATTTTATCAAGTATTTAAAAATAAATTAACATATTTTGACACTAAGTTTAATTGCTCTAAATAAACAAAATGATGCGCACCTTTAACGATTATTAACTTGGGATTTTTGATGGATTTATGCAACTTTTTAGCCATATAAATTGGCGTTTCTTTATCTTTTTGACCGTAAATGATCAATGTTTGGCAACTTATTTTGTCGCATAAACTAGTCAAATCAGTGCTTACAATATTTTTAAATGTCTGTTTCATTGTGAAAGACAATTTTTTATAGTCCTCAGAGCCCATATTTGCAGCTTTTTGTGGTGCAAATTTTTTCATAATTTTATATTTTAATACTTTTGTTTTATAAATCAATCCGCGTTTGGGTTTGATGCCTGCTGCGCCAATTAAGATAAGTTTATTCAGTTTTAATTCATTTTCGCTTGCTAGCAGAATGGCAATTCTTCCCCCAAATGAATGTGAAATAATATCCAGACTTGTATAATTTTGCTCATCAAGAATATGTTGAATTATTTGTAAAGTCATAGCTTTATAATCTTGAATTGTCCAAACAGTTTTAGGCTCTTCACTTTTGCCGAAAGGTGGAAAATCTATAAATAAAAAAGAATTTCCTTCTTTATAAATCTCTTTTGCTAAAGGCAAAAACATTTCGCTTCCCGCTCCCCAACCGTGAAGAAAAACGACGAGTTTCTCGCCGTTTCCTTTTATTTCATAATTAATTTTTGTATTGTTATAAATAAATTCCATTTAAGAATTTATATGATATTTAAACGCTAATTGTTATTCATTAACTTTTCTTTAAGTTGTTGTTCAAGTGTGCTTAAAATGTCTGGATTTGCAAGCAAGAATGATTTTGCTGCTTCCCTTCCTTGTGCAATCTTGTTGTTTTGATAAGAATACCAAGCGCCAGTTTTTTGAACTAGGCCATTGTCTACTGCAAGGTCTAAGATATTTCCTTCTTTTGAAATGCCCTTACCGAATACAATTTCAAATTCTGCAGTTTTGAATGGTGGTGCAAGTTTGTTTTTAACAACTTTAACTTTGGTTTTAGAAGCATAAACTTCGTTTGAGCTATCTTTTAAAGATTCAATTTTTCTAACATCAAGCCTTATGCTTGCGTAGAATTTTAATGCTTTTCCGCCTGTTGTCGTTTCAGGTGTTCCAAAGCCGATTGTGTTCATCTTTTCTCTTAATTGGTTGATGAAAATAACGCAAGTGTTGCTCTTTGCAGTTATTGCAGTTATTTTTCTAAGTGCTTGGCTCATAAGCCTTGCTTGTAAGCCCATATGAGCGTCACCCATTTCGCCATCAATTTCTGCTTTTGGTGTCAATGCAGCAACGGAGTCAATAACAACGATATCAACTGCGCCTGATTTTACAAGAGTTTCGCAGATATCAAGTGCTTGCTCTCCATTATCTGGTTGTGAAACATATAATTCATCGATATTTACACCAAGTTTTTGAGCATAAATAGGGTCTAATGCGTGCTCTGCATCAATAAACGCTGCTGTTCCGCCTGCTTTTTGTGCTTCTGCCAAAATGTGCAAGGAAACAGTTGTTTTACCAGATGATTCTGGTCCATAAATTTCAATAATTCTTCCTCTTGGAACACCGCCAATACCAAGAGCCAAGTCAAGTGATAAGCAGCCAGTGCTTATAACATCAACCTTTTGAATTGGAGCATCTCCAAGCCTCATAATTGCACCTTTGCCGAATTGCTTTTCAATTTGTGCAAGTGCGTCATCTAATGAATGAATTTTTCCTTTATCTGCCATAATTTTATCCTTTTAATGTATTTTCAACATTTATTATACAATATTTTTTTCTAAAAAGAAATCGTTTTTACGCAATTTTTTAATTAAATAAAAGAATGCTGCCATTGTCGCTATTTCGATAACTTCTTCTCTATTGCCTTCAAAAATGTTTTTGTATACATCAATTTTCTTTTTATCGCCAATAGCGATATAAACAAGCCCATTGTCAGGATTATTATCCCCTCCAGCATATCCAGTTGTTGCAATTACAATGTCTGCTCCGCTCTTATTTAAACAACCTTTTGCCATATCATAAGCTGTTTCAACGCTGACAGCAGTATGTTTTTCTAAAACGCTTTCTGGAACATCTAGCATACGCATTTTTGCCTTATTTGTATACACAACATTTCCTTCAAGGAGTATTTGGCTCGCACCGCTATTAAATTTAACAAAATTAGCTGCAACATTGCCAGCAGTAATCGATTCCGCAGTTGCAAGCGTTAGATTATTTAATTTTAGCAATCTAAAAACTGCTTCATAAACAGAGATATCTTCCTCTGCATAGATGTAGTTGTTTAATCTTTGAAAAATTTCCGCTGTTTTGTCTAAAATGCGATTGTTGCTTTCATCAGCATCAATTTTGATTGTTACAACAGGGCCATCTTCTTGCAAAGCAATCAAAACACCTTCGCTATTTGCGAAGATGTCTGAAAGTATGGAAGTTACATCTGTTTTTGTTATTCCAAAACATTTAAAAATGCTATTTTTCATCTTTATTGCTCTTTAATACTGCTCTATTTTTAACTAAATAGTTGACGCCTGAAATTATGGTTAAAAGCACTGCCAAACCTAGCAAAACCCAATTTATAATTTCAAACACTTCAAGCCCAACGCCTGAGATATTTGTATCTGTGTAAAAGAAAGATAACAACATCAAAGCCCCAAAAGAGAAAAATTGAAGGTTAGCCTTGATTTTACCCCACCAATCTGCAGCCATAACAAAGTTTTTTGTTGCAGCAATTTGTCTAAACGCAGAAATAGCAAATTCTCTTGCTAATATAATAATTGCTGCTATTGCTCCATAAGGGCTTGGTACTGTGCCATCGCAAATGACCAAAATCAATGCGGTTGTTGTTAAAAGTTTGTCTGCTATTGGATCTAAAAATTTGCCCAAGTCTGAAACCATATTATATTTTCTTGCAATGTATCCATCAACAAAATCAGTCAATGCTGCAATTATAAATAATGCTAACGCTACGATTTTTCCATAAGGAATAAATGTTGCAAGATAGAAAAATGCCATCAATGGTATCATTATTATTCTTACTAATGTAATTCTGTTAGGTATTGTCATAAAAAACTCCTTCTATTTAAGATATTAACAAACAATTTCATTATTTCAAAGTGTTTAGTTTAATTTAGTTGTTGCAACAAAGGAATAGCCTTCAAAATCTAAGATTTTAACTTGATAAAACTCCCCTATTGTCAAATTTTCGTTGCAATCAATTATCACATTAAAATCGACATTTGGACTTTGTTGTTGCATTCGAGCAACATAATATCCATTTTCGCTGTCAAATTCATCAACTAAGATTTCAACGATTTTTCCAATTTGTGCTTTATTGATTTCATTTGCAATTTCAGATTGAACTTGCTCTATTTTCTTAACTCTTTTTCGTTTGATAAATTCAGGGACTTGATGTTTGAGATAGAACGCTTTAGTGCCTTCTTCGCGGCTATAAGGGAAAAATCCTACTTCTTCCAATTTGCTTTCCTTCAAAAAGTTGATTAATTTATTAAACTTGAGCCTTGTTTCGTGAGGATAGCCAATAATAAAGGCCGAACGAATACAAATGTTTGGATAATTTTTGCGAATTTTTTGGATTAGTTCGCGAACTTCGCTTTCTCCTGCACGCCTGTTCATACTTTTCAATATGCTATCATCAATATGTTGAAGTGGAATATCTAAATATTTGCATATTTTGTCATTGCTGTTTATTTCTTCCAAAAGTTCATCAGTTACAAGTTCTGGATATAAATAATGCAGCCTTATCCATTTTAAATTTTTAATTTTTGACAACTCTTTTAAAAGTTCAACAAGCCTATATTTTTTATATAAGTCAATTCCATAGCGTGTAACGTCTTGCGCAACAATTATGAGTTCTTTTGCGCCATCGCTTACAAGTTCTTTTGCCCTTTTTATAACATCTTCAAATGGCACAGAGCGATATCTTCCTCTAATTCTTGGAATTGTGCAATAAGAGCAGCCGTTGTTACAGCCATCAGAAATTTTTAAATATGCATAATGTTTAGGAGTCATCGCTTTTTGTTTGTGTTGATTTTTCTTGTTGATAATTTCTAAATTATATGTATCAGCAATAACTTCAACTATTCTTTCGTTTTCTTTTATTGGAATAAAGGCATCAACTTCTGGCAAATAGTTTTTTAACTCTTCCAAATATCTTTGATTTAAACAACCTGTTACAATAACTTTTTCAAGTTTTCCGCGTTTTTTAAGTTCAACCATTTCAACAATGTTGTCTATAGCTTCACGCCTTGCAGGCAATATGAATGCGCAAGTGTTAATCAAAACAATGTCCGCATCTTCGATGTTTGCCATTTGAATGCCAAAATCTTCAATAGAATGCATCATTTCTTCAAGGTCGACTCTGTTTTTATCACACCCTAAAGAAATATATGCAATTTTTTTATTCTTTAAATCTTCAATCGTCATTTCTTCATTTGTCATAAATTATTCTCCATCATCGCCAAACAATGCTTCCCATTGTTCCATAGTTATATAAACAGAGCGAGGTTTAGAGCCATCTGCGCCTGAAATATAGCCTGCTTTGACCATTTGATCCATTATCCTTCCTGCCCTAGGAAATCCAACTTCAAATTTGCGTTGAATCATAGTTATTGAAGCTTGACCATTTTCAATAATATATTTCAATGCTGCTGGCATCAGTTCATCGAACGAGCCTTCCGTGGCATTGTCTGCAAACGCCGCTTTTGGAGATGCTGTTAAAGTCTTTGCTATTTCCATATCATATTCAGCAGGATTATTTGCTTTGATAAATTCAACAACTTGTTCAGTCTCTTTTGTTGAAACAAAACAGCCTTGAATTCTTGTTGGTTCTGGCCTATCACTTGGGAAATAAAGCATATCGCCTTTACCAAGCAATTTTTCTGCACCAGCAGAGTCAATGATTGTTTTAGAATCTACATAACTCATAACTGCAAAAGCAATTCTTGATGGGAAGTTTGCTTTGATTGTTCCAGTGATGACATTAACTGATGGCCTTTGTGTCGCTAAAATTAAGTGAATGCCGCAAGCACGCGCTTTCGCTGCAAGCCTTGCAATTTTATCTTCTAGGTCCTTTTTCGCTTGAATCATAAAGTCAGCAAGCTCATCAATAATAATGACGATAAATGGCAATTTTTCTTGTTCACCTGAAACAACTGCTTGGCTCATATTGTATTCTGCAAGATTTTTAGCGCGAACATTTTGGAAAAGGCTAAACCTTCTTTCCATTTCTGCAATCGCCCAGTTAAGAGCATTGATTGCCTTGTCTATATCTGAAATTATTCTTGGTTGTAAAAGATGTGGCAAGCCATCATAAATAGAAAATTCTACGCGTTTAGGGTCAATCAAAATCAACCTTAAATCTTCAGGCGAAGTCCTATAAATCAATGAAATAATTATTGAGTTTAAGCATACAGATTTACCCGAACCAGTTGCGCCAGCAACCAATAGATGTGGCATTTTTGCAAGGTCGCAAAGTTTTATATCTCCATTAATATCTTTTCCAAGTGCAAAAGTAAGAGGTTGCTTTGCTTCAATAAACTCCCTTGAATTGATAATTTCTTTTATTCCAATAGTTGAAATTTTATCATTTGGGACTTCAATTCCAACTGCACTTCTACCTAAAATTGGTGCTTCAATACGAATGTTTCCGTTTGAAGCAATAGAATATGCAATATCGTCTTGATGCGACAAAATCTTCTTGACGGAAATTCCAACAGGCATTTCAAGTTCATATCTTGTAACTGCTGGGCCAATAACAATTCTAACAACCTTTGCAGGAATGTTGAAATTGACCAAACTTTCTTCCAGTTTATGTGCATTTTCTTGAACGCTTGCTTGCATATCAAAATTATTATTCTCTATTGTTTGCAATAAGTCAATAGGTGGACGAACATATTTAGGTGGTTTTTTATAATAATTCTTTGGTGTTTCAACTTGACTTTTCTTCTCTGCTCCTTGAATTTCAAGTTGAATGCTCTCTTTTTTAGGCTTGATTTCTTCCGCCTTAATATTTATTGTCTTTTCTTCATCATTGAAAATTTGATTGATAATCTCCCCTGCTTTTGCTGTTGAAATATTATCTTCTTCCACTTCTTCAGGCATTTCTTCTTGTTGATTGTTTGTTTGCTCTTTTGAAACATATTGATTGTCAAAGTCTGCATCTAAGTCTACAAAATTGCCTTTATTTTCCGTTATTTTGCTTTTGAAAAAGGAGAGCCCATCTTCGTGAAAAACCTTTTCAGGTTCCGTAATTTGATTGCTTTCATTTTTCATTGATGCAAAAGTTGTGTTAATTTCGTTAGCAAAGGTGCTTCCAACATTTTCATTGACAACTTTTTGCGATTTATTGGCATAAGAAACGACATCTAAAAAATTAGGTGGCGTTAAAATATAGTCTTTTCTTGAAATTTCGTGATTTTGCAATTTTTGTTGTAGTGGTGTTGCTGGTTCTTTTGCTATGTTCTCACTTGTTTCAATAACTCCGCTTTTAATAAGCCCTAATTTCCTTTTAGCGGCCATTTCAGAGCTGTTTTCTTCTTCAATTTTTGCATTCAAGGTTATTTTTGTGTCTTGTTCTTTTTCTTTCTTCTTTCTTTTTTCAATGGCTTTATCAAGTTTAGAGAGCGTTGTTATCTCTTCCCCTTCCCTGCCTATAAGATTGCCTTCGCTGTCTACAATCCATTCGCCTTTTTTCTCATTTACAACAGGTTTAATTTCTCTTTCAACAACTTTTTCTTTTTTCTCTTTATTTTTTGTTGTTTCCTCTTCTGCCTTATCTTTAACAACTTTTATGACCTTGCCTTTATCGGCATTCTTTTTCATATAGATTAAAAAGTCTATTGTTAGCCAAGTAAAGACAATAAACAAAATTGAAAAAATAACATATGCGCCTATGTTGTTCAAAGTGTATTTTATTGGTGCTAAAAATATTCCAATAATGATTCCGCCTGGCGTTAATTGTTTTGTGTAACAAGCGCCTAAAAACTCAAAAAATCCACCTTCAAAAGTGTGCATAACTGCCATTTGAATAATGGCTAAAAGGCTGATTAATGCACAAGAAATATATACAACATATTTAGCAGGCATAACATATTTTCTTTTGTTGATAAGTGCTACGCCAATTATGAAAGTTAAAATAAAAAGTGGATAGGCAAAAAGGCCAAAAGTGCCAAGCAAAAAATGTTTTAAAAAGCCAATTAGCCCTGTAAACAATGGAATAAAACATAGAGTTGAAAGAGCAATCAAACCTATGCCAACAAATAAGCGAATATTTTTCTTTTTAGATGTTTTTTTATCCTTAGCCACTAATTAAACCCCGCTAGTTTTAAATTCAGTTACAACAAAATAAAGTTAAATAATTAACTTTATTTTTCTTTCGATTTGATTATAACACATTTATTTGAAATTTAAAATAGGAAATTATAAAATTTTTGAATTTTTTGACAAATTTTATTTAAAAAAGATTATGCAAAAAATTGTTCATTCACATAAGCGGCTTCTATCGCTTGAATACGCAAGATTACATTGAATCCAGTGAAAGAAAAATGCTCCACTGCTCCACCCGCCATTTCAAAAGGTGTAAATTTTATTGCATTGCTTGTTGAAGTGTTGAAAAATGACACTTGCATATATTCTTCTATCAATAATAAATCTTCAGCATTTGCTACCCCGCCAGTCCAAGCAGATAGGTTGCCAACATAATATGCCCATTCACCATTTTCGTCTACAAGCCAATTATCTCCAAAATTGATTGGTGTTTGCGTTCCAAATGCTTCGTTCATTTGTTCATCGGTCAAAATTTCATTTGTAATTTCATCTCTATAAATCAATTTTGCACGCAAATAAAAGTTGTCTGTCGTTAAAGATGTTAAAATTGGATTGACAACTGCAATTTTATCATTTGGTCTAACATCATACACATCAAGCCTTGAAACGGTCGTTTCATCTGTCAATTCAGAATAAGAACTTACATCATATTTTAAAAGCCAAAATTCACTTGTGCTTTCATCATACTCTATTGTTGGATTTGGCAAGTTATAGCCAAAATCTACTTTAATACCAGGAGTTAATTGAACTTTGCCTGAAATTTCTCTTTTTGTTCCAAACCAAGCGCCTGTTACTCCCATAACGAGCGAAGAAATAAAAAGCAACAACAAAATTGCAATTATTGAAATGTAAATCTTATGCAAAGTTTTTTGTTTCATTTTCCCCCACCAAAATATCTATGAATTTATTTTATCTATTTATTATAAAGTTGTCAAATAATTTGACATAAAAAAACAGCAAAGTGCTTGCTGTTAATTCGCTTCATAAAAATCAAAGGACTTCATAATTTCTGACAAATCGTCTGTTGGGTTAATGCACTCATTTAAGTCAAATCCAGTTTCGTTTGGAACAAAAGCAGAAGTTGTTGGCTTGCTTACTGTTAACGCTTTGGCAAACGCGCTGTCATTCTCTTCATCAGAATCTAAAAATTTGTCCACCAAATTATCATATTTGCCACTATCATTTTCATTGAGTTTGATATCTACAATAGGCTTGATATTGGGCGCTTTTTCTTCAAGTTTTACAAGTTCTGTTTTATCTTGTGAACTGACTTTTGTCTTTCTCTCAATTTTGACTTGATTATTTCTTTTTTCTTCTAAACTCCTTGCCTTCATTCCAGTCAATTTATTTAATAATGCCCTGATTGGGTCTGTGGCAGGATTTGTTTTCATAATTTCAACATTAAAGTCGTCTTTTAAAGCACCGCTGATTGAATTTTTCAATTTAAGCATATCCTCCTTAACATTAGAAACCTCACTAATAGCAGGATATTTCCTCAACATTTCATTAAGGAGCGTTTCCCATTTTGAATATAAAATCGTAAGTTGTTCAATTTTTAGTTTATATATATTTTTTGAACTTTCTTCAATGTCTTTCGCTTTGTCAACAGCAGCAGTTAAAGCAAGAGCGATAGAATCACTTTTCCCTTGAATAGAAGCAACTTCCGCTTTTAATTTAGCAATTTCTGCATTTTTTTCAGTTATTAATTCTTCTTTCTCTTTTGCCAATTCAGCAAGAAATTTGTCTACTTCTTCCTTATTATATCCATTTTTTTGATTAGAAAATTTCATACTTTCCTCGTGTTTGATATTATTGCTTTAACAGCAAAAATTATTGCGATGCTAGCAGTCAGCGATAATGATAAAATCATTGCCCATAATGTTGTTAAACCATTAGCATATACGACTAAGATTATATCAAACAAAAGCGAAAATGTAAATATTTTAAAGTGAAAAATTTGTCGAAAGAGCAAGAAAATTATAAATGAAGAAATTCCAATAGCAGAAATGTAACCCACAAAGTTATAAATCAAATTTAATCTATAAAAATTGGACAAAATTCCAAAAGCTCCACATAATAAAAGGATTAAACCAGCCCAAAGATTTGTGTCTATTCCGTAGAAAATATATCTTGGAAACAACATTAACGCTAGCGCTATTAGAGCATAAGAAAACCAATTTTTATACATTGGAAAAATAACACCGCATAACGACAAAGTTAGCAATGCAAAATATACTAAACTAATAAAAAAAACAAAGAGCTTGGAAAAGATAGACTTTTTCACGCTCTTATTATTGCCAATATTAACTATTGTATTTCAATTTTTTCATTTAATATGTTTTCTAAGTCTTCTTTGACAAAGTTTTTTTCCTTTTCATTGTCAAAGACAACTGAAATAGTGTTGATAAATGTTTCTTCTGAAATTGCCCTGCCAAGCCCAATCAATTTTTTAATAAGCAAAATTGAATTGACTTTATGATTGTGATATTCTCCACAAGCTTCGTTGGCATAAATCATATCTAAACTGTTCAACAAGCCATATACATCAAAAATAACAAAGTTGATTTTATTGCCATCTTTTAACAAAGTGTCGGCAAACTTTATGGCATTATTGATATTTTGTGATACTAATTGCAAATCTTGACCATATCCTGTCATAAATTTGTTTATCTTTTGCCTTGATTGAATGAAGAACAAATCTTCAGGCGAAAGTTCGGTTCCAACAAAAATATATTTTGTGTTGCTTTCATCATTATCGACCATATCGATTAACTTTTCATTTGCAGATAGAGAATCTTTAGCACACAACAATAGCCTTGAACCTTTATTTACTTCTTTATCTAAAACATTAACTTTTGTTGATGCTTTGAAGGCAAGGTCTGTGTTTAAATTTTTTCTTATAGCCAAATGATTTGCCACATCGTTGTCGTTTATAAAATTGATTTGAGATAGCGTTCCGCACTCTTCATCTTCTTTGATAAAATTAGCAAAACCTTGAATTTTATCTCCTTCTCTAAGAGATAGTTCTTCCATAAAATTGTCTGGAATATAAACAACTTTTGTTGAATTAAAAGGATATATCTCTTTGTTCAAAAGATAAAATTTGCCCATATAAATTTTTATATAGCCTTCAACATTATGCTCATCATCTCTATTGAAATTTACAAGTTGATTTTGTGAAAATTTTAAAATATTAGAAAAACATAGCTCAGATTGTTTTTTAGGCGTTTTTAAATTTAAAAGTTCCTTTGGAAAAACTTCTTGAGCAATTCCTAACGCTCTTGAAACAGATTTTGGAGGCCTTCCTTTATTTGGATTAGCATTTGTTGGTTGCATTTCTCCAGAAGATATTTTTAAAATATGCTCGCAAAGTTCTGCTCTCTTTTTTGTTGTTGGGGACTCCACGCCAACCTGCCTTGCAAGTTCGCGAAGTTCATATATACCTAATTCTTTAAGGATTTCTTGTGTTATTTTCTTTTCTGTTTTCATTTTCGAAAAATATTATAACACATTTTTTACAAAAATCAAATAAAATAAAAAATTTTGTAAATTTTTACAAAAAATTACAAAATTTTTGGGTTCGATTTATATAAATGTCGAAAAAATGGTCAATTTGTTTAATCTTTATCCCTAGCAAACACTAAAACAAACCTTAATAAATTCAATATAGAAACAATAAGTGCTGCAACATAAGTTAATCCTGCCGCTCTGAGCACTTTTTTGCAACCAGGGAGTTCAGACTCGTCCAACATATTTGTTGATTCAAGTATCTTTAACGCTCTATTTGAGGCGTTATATTCAACTGGAAGAGTTGCAAGATTGACAAGCACTGCAAGCCCAAAGAATGCAATTCCTGACCAAAGGCAAATTGTGCCAATGATGCCATCAAAATATAAGAAATTATAAACCAAACCGATTATAACTAGAGGCCACAAAAAATATGAAGAAATATTTGAAAAGCCGATAGCAAAACTTCTAATTTTGGCTGGAATATAGCCTTTATTATGTTGTATTGCGTGCCCTACTTCGTGCATTGCAACACCTAAGGCTGCGATGGAGGTTGAGTTATAGATATCTTCTGACAACCTAACGACATTGCTTTTAGGGTCATAATGGTCTGTCAATCTGCCGCTAACGCTTTCAATGGAAACATTGCTTAGCCCTGCGCCATCTAAAATTTGCCTTGCCGCATCTTTTGCTGCAATATTTTTATTTGACATAACTTGTGAGTATTCTTTATATGCACTGTTAACTCTTGCTTGAGCGATTGCTGCAAAAATTAAACCTGGAATTAAAATTATTCCCATTAAGATATATTCCCAATATGCAAATCCCATAAATTCATTCCTTTTATAATATTTTATTACGCTTGTTTATAATTTAAAACATTTTTGAGCGTCTTGTCAAGAAAGTCCACCATAATATAGCGCGCAAAAAGTCCCCTATATAAGTTAAAAGTGCTGAACGCAATAATTCTTGAGCCATTTTTAATTCATCTTCTTCCATCACATTCATTTCTTTTAGAATTTTTAAACCGCGATGAGAAGCATCACGCTCTAATGGAATTGATAAAAATTTGAGTAGTAAAGCAACTAAAAATATCAAAGCACTCAAAGCTAATAAAATTATGCCAACAACATACAAATCTTGAAAAACAAGCAAGATAAACAGCCCAATCAATGCAAGTGGCATCATAAAATATCCAAGCCATCTAGTTACTTTCATCAAAATGATGTTTAATCTAAATTTTTTAGAATTGTTTAAATCTTGCAATGCGTGGCCAAATTCGTGTGCAACGATGGTCAATGCTGCAACTGAGGCAGTATCACAAGTTTCGTCTGATATAACAACAGTTTTAGCACGCGTGCTATAAGCGTCAGTAAGAACTCCTGCCGTTCTAGCAACTTTAATCCTATTATGAGTTATTTTTTCTGCAACCATAAGTGCAAATTGCCCGCCGGTTATCTTTGCATAGCAAGGTTCGTGGCTATATCTTTCATAAGTGTCTTGTAATTGCGCGCCAGAATATGTGGCTATTGAAAGAGCCAATATCAAAAACAAAACTATAACGCCTATTACAACCCAAATCATGCTTGCATTATAATTCAAAAAAATAAAATTCCCAAATAAATATGGGAACTTATAAGTTATATTTTGTTGAATTTTAAATTATAGATATGTTTTTATTGTTTCGACTATATCATCTTTTGACCTAAGTCCAATAATTTTTTCCGCTTCCACGCCATCTTGGAAGATAATCATTGTTGGAACGCTCATAATGCCAAATTTCTTTGCAAGGTCATAACTTTCATCAACATCGACCTTAACAATTTCATATTCGCCATTTGCTTCTTCGCTTACTTCTTCAAGGATTGGAGAAAGCATTCTGCAAGGCCCACACCAAGTAGCAAAAAAATCAACCAATACAACTTTTTTGCTTTTGATAATATCATTAAATTCTTTTTCATTTACAACTTTCATAAAACACCTCTTTTTTAATTTGCCTTTTATTCGCAATAATATGCTTGAATTGCAAATTTATTTATAATCAACTTTATAGCTGCCGCAGTAGCAAAGCCAAAAACTGCAAGTGATGCAGCTAATATGTAATGATATAAGTCGTTTTTAAAGAAAAAGCCAAAGCCAAAGCCACATAAAAACAAGAATAAAGGCATTAAAATTAGCAACAAGTTTTGCCAAGTTTTAAGTTTTGGAGCCTTATAAAGCGTTACAACATCACCAATTTTTTTGTTTTTAACGCGCGCTACTACCTTTTTTGTGTTTTCTCCATCGCTATATGAAACTAGCGCTTTATTTTTCATTACTTCTTCAATTTTTGCTTCTTTTGATATAATATTTTTTTCCATTTTTCACCCTTATTATGATAATAAACATATTTGTAAAATTTTGCAAATAAACTATGCTAATTTGTTAATTTTTCTACAACATAACTTGAAATTACGGCCGCACAACTAGCAGGAAAATAAACTAGAGAGCCAATATTTCGTTGACCTGAGTCATTTTCTTGAACTGGTTTTACAGGCTTTATTGTTGAAATAGCAACATCTAAACTTGCAATCTCATTTTCTCTCAATGCTTTTCTAATAACGCGTGCCAAGCCGTCATCTGATGTTTTATAAATATCTTTGACTTCATAATTTGGCAAGCCAGTTCTATTTCCAGCCCCTAGCGCTGAAATGATTGGCAAATTGAGCCTTTTAGAATTGCAAATCAAACTTATCTTATCTTTTGTGCTATCTATTGCATCAATGACATAATCAAAATGGTCAAGTTTTAAAATTTCTTGGACATTTTCATCGCTGACACGCTCATATATGCAATTAATCTTCAAATTTTTATTGATATCTAACAGCCTTGCTTTCAATGCTTCAACTTTTGGCATATTCAATGTGGAATTTGTTGCTATTATTTGCCTATTCAAATTTGTTATATCCACAACATCTTGGTCTACTATTGTTATATTTCCAACACCTGTTCGCACCAAAAATTCAGCCACATATCCGCCAACACCGCCAACGCCAACAACTAAAATATGGCTTTTGTTCAACTTTTCAAATTTATCTTCGCCTAAAAGCATTATTGTTCGTTTAAATTGTTCCATAATTATAAAATATATTTTTTCAAATCAAATTTTTTCTTAGTTTCTGAAAAAGCCTTTTGAACATACGCTTTGTCAATAACTACATCAGTCAATGGCTGTTCACCTGTTGCATTATAAGAAATATCGTCTAACAACATTTCAATTATTGTGTGCAACCTTCTTGCGCCAATATTTTCTTGAGTTTCATTTTCCGCTTCTGCAATTTCTGCGATTTCTTCCAACGCTTCATCTGTAAATTTAAGATTGATATTGTCCACTTCCAAAAGTTTTGCATATTGCATTGTAACAGCGTTTTTAGGTTGAGATAAGATTTTAACAAAATCGTTCTTTGTCAAATTTTTCAATTCAACCCTAATTGGAAACCTTCCTTGCAATTCTGGAATCATATCTTCAATTTTTGAAACGTGGAAAGCGCCAGAAGCAATGAAAAGAATATAGTCAGTTTTGATATTGCCATATTTTGTGGAAACTGTGGAGCCTTCAACTATTGGCAAAATATCCCTTTGAACGCCCTCGCGAGAAACATCAGGGCCAGAGCCAACATTGCCGCCTTTGCCAATAACCTTATCTATTTCATCAATAAAGATAATTCCTTCTTCTTCCGCTCTTCTTAATGCTTCAGCATTTACGCTTTCGTCATCAATCAACTTATCGCATTCTTCAGCGAGCAAGATTTCTTTTGCTTCAACTAGTTTAACTTTTTTTCTACGCTTTTGTTTAGGGAATAAGCCTTCAAAAACATTGCCAATGCTTATTTCAGGAGCGCCAGGCATAATTCCTATTGCTTTTGGGGCTTCTTTAACTTCAATTTCGACCATATCGTCGTTAAATTTGCCTTCGTCATATTCCTTTTTAAAGACTTCTCTATCTAATTCAGGATTTTGATTTTTCTTGGCATTATACAAAGCATCAAAGAGTTTTGTTTCAACAACATTTCTTGCTTTTTCTTCAACTTCGTGTTGTTTTTCATCTTTGACCATACGGACTGAAACATCGACCAAATCTCTGACCATACTTTCAACATCTCTGCCAACATAGCCCACTTCGGTGTATTTTGTTGCTTCAATCTTTACAAAAGGTGCTTTTACAAGTTTTGCGAGCCTTCTTGCAATTTCCGTTTTTCCAACCCCAGTTGGACCTTTCATAATTATATTTTTTGGTGTTATTTCTTCCCTTATCTCTTTAGGCAATTTGCTGCGCCTATATCTATTCCTCAACGCAATAGCAACTGCTCTTTTTGCTTCATCTTGACCAATAATATATTCATTTAATTCGTCAACAATTTGTTTTGGTGTTAAATTCATACTTCTCTCCTTATACTTCTTCAACTGTTATATGGTCGTTTGTAAAGACACATATTTTGCCAGCAATTCGAAGTGATTTTTCTGCAATTTCTCTAGCAGATAGATTTGTATTTTCAATTAATGCTTTAGCGGCTGCAAGAGCATAATTTCCACCTGAGCCAATAGCACAAATGCCATCTTGTGGGTCAATTACATCACCCATTCCAGAAACTATGAGTAATTTTTCTTTGTCTGCAACAATCATCATTGCTTCAAGTTTTCTAAGAGCTTTATCACTTCTCCAAAGTTGAGCAAGTTCAACAGCGCTACGCATCAAATTTCCAGAATATTTATTTAACATTTCTTCAAATCTTTCACACAAACTAAAAGCATCTGCCACGCCACCAGCAAATCCTATTATAACTTGGTCATTATAAATTCTTCTAACTTTAACAGCGTTGTCTTTAAAAATAACGCTTTGTTGCATAGTTACTTGTCCATCACCTGCGATTGCAGTTTTGCCATCTTTTTTAACGGCACATATTGTTGTTCCTCTAAGTTGTTCCATAAATCCTCCGACTGTCATTATATAACGAAAAAATTTTTTATCAAAATGTTTAAGCACTTTAAAATACAACTTTCAATTTTGCTTGTGAAAATCGTTAAATTGGGTTATAATTAATCTATGGAAAAATTATTAATCATTGACGGCAATAGCATTGTAAATAGGGCTTTTTATGCTCTTCCACTTTTGACAAATCAATTTGGAGAGTTTTCAAACGCAGTTTATGGCTTTTCAAACATTTTGACAAAAAGTATTTTAGAATACAAGCCAAAATACATCGCCGTTGCTTTTGATTTTGCTAAAAAAACTTTTAGAAACGACATATATGCTGAATATAAAGGCAAAAGAAAAGGTATGCCGGAAGAACTTGCCGTTCAAATGCCTATATTGAAAGAACTTTTAAACAGTATGAACATCAAATATTTTGAAAAAAATGGCATTGAAGCAGATGACATTATTGGTACAATTTCCAAAGAAGAAAATGTTGAAAAAATCATACTTTCAGGCGATAGAGATTTATTTCAATTAATAGACGACAAAACAACTGTATATTTCACTAAAAAAGGCGTGAGCGAGATTGAGGCAGTTGATGAGAAAAAATTAAAGGAACTTATGGGGTTAACTCCAAGTCAAATTGTTGAATATAAAGCGCTGCGCGGCGACGCTTCAGACAATATTCCAGGCGTAAGCGGAATTGGCGACAAAACCGCCCTTTCACTACTTGAAGAATTTGGAACTGTAGATAACATCTATGCAAATATTGATAAAATTTCCAAGCAAAGCGTTAAAGAAAAATTGATTAATGGTAAAGAAATGGCAGAGATTTCAAAACGCCTTGCCACAATAGATAGAAAAGTAAACTTAAAATATAAACTTGAAGATTTAAAATACACTTTCCCATACAATGAAAAAGTTTATGAATTTTTTAAGAGATATGATTTTAAATCATTGATGAGAAGAAATGAAATCTTCGCAGACAACATTCAAGAGCAAGTTAAGCCTAACAGCACTGAATATGAAACTGTAAAGATAGAAAGCATTGAAAAATTGAATGAAGTCATCAAATATATCAAAGAAGAAGGTCGCATCGCTTTTGATTTTACAAATGGATTTAAAATGGCCTGCTCACCTAATTTTGAATATGTCTTCAATGAAGATATCTCAATGTTTTCATCAACTTTAACTTTAGAAGATGCAATCAAACAACTTGCACCAATTTTTCAATCAAAAAGCATTTTAAAAATCTGCTATGACTTAAAAAAACATATGCACATTTTTGATAATTACAATATTGTCATTTCAAACAACGCTTTTGATATCGCTATCGCAAGATATGTCTTAACAAAAAGCACAAAAGTCAACGAACTTCCATCACCTGTTTGCTATTTTAATGAAGTAAAAATTTTACAAGATGAAATGAAGGAATTTGGCGTTGACGATTTGTTTGACAAGATTGAAATGCCGCTTGTTGATGTTTTGTTTAATATGGAAAAAAATGGACTGTTAGTTGATGTTAACGAACTTGAACAATCCAAAATAATTTTATCTGAAGAACTTGATGAAATAACATCAAAAATTTATGAACTTGCAGGCGAAAAATTCAAGATTAACTCCCCTAAAGTGTTGATGGAAATCTTGTTCGACAAACTTGGCTTAGTGCTTCCAAAAAATGTTAAAAAATCAACAAGCGTTGAAGTTTTAGTTCAAATTGAAGAACAACACGAAATCGTTTCGCAAATTTTGAGATATAGAAAAGTTCAAAAGCTTTTAGCGACCTATGTTGAACCATTTTGCGAAATTGCCAAGAAAAATGCTGGATATATTCATTCTACTTTCAGCCAAATTCAAACATCTACAGGCAGACTTGCGTCATCAGACCCTAACTTGCAAAACTTGCCAATTAGAGATGAAGAAGGCAAGCATTTAAGAAAAGCATTTATTTCAAGATTTGCCGATGGCAACCTTGTTTCAGCAGACTATAATCAAATAGAATTGCGTTTGATGGCTCATTATAGCCAAGATGAAAACTTGCTTAAAGCCTATGCACAAGGCGACGATATTCACGCAAGCACAGCAGCATATATTTTTGATAAGCCTATTTCTGAAATAACAGCAAATGAAAGGCGCGTTGCTAAAACTGTCAATTTTGGCATAATTTACGGAATTAGCGAATATGGATTATCTCAAAATTTAAACACATCTGTTGTCAAAGCCAAAAATTATATAGAAAGATATTTCTACACCTTCCCAGGCGTTAAAAGATATATGAAAGAATGCGTTGAAGAAGCGAAAAAAACTGGATATGCCAAAACGCTTTTTGGAAGAATTAGATTTATTCCAGAACTTCAAGCAGAAAACAAAGCGTTATATAAATTTGGCGAGCGTGTTGCAATGAATATGCCCCTTCAAGGAACTGCATCAGATATCATTAAACTTGCAATGACGCGTGTTTATAATCGCATTCAACAAGCAAAATTGGAAAGCAAACTTGTGCTTCAAATTCACGATGAATTGATTGTTGACTGCCCTAAAAATGAAATAGAAACTGTTAAGAACATTTTAAAGGAAGAAATGACAAGCGTAATAAATTTAACTGTAAAACTACCTGTTGCAGTCAGCCAAGGTAAAACGCTTTTGGAATGCAAATAAGATGTGCAAAATGCACATCTTTTTTTATTTATTAATCAAATGTTAAATTGGGAAAAAGGAAGTCCTAGATAGTCCACAGCCTAAATTTGATGAACAGCAGCTGCCATTGTTTGTGTTGTCTTGTGTTGAAAGGAATAATAAAATTAGCAGTAAAATATTTGTATTTGTTGCTAGGTCCGTGTCAGTAGCGGACGCTATAACACCAATTAGAAGTACAAGAAGCACATCTTGTGTAAAGTTCATAATTTAAGCCCCCTTAAAAGAATTTATAATTCAAAATAAACGAATTTTCGACATAATAGCCTTTTATTCGCTTTTCAAAATTTTCTTATGTAATTTACAATTAAATGAACTTAAAAT
>ERZ1026977.206-NODE-206-length-33019-cov-6.747816_pt1 | contig 33019 bp, 30 predicted proteins | sample MGYA00519292_ERZ1026977 | MGnify/ENA primary metagenome ERZ1026977 (study PRJEB26926, sample SAMN06164410) | human gut metagenome | biome: ENVO:00009003; feature: ENVO:2100002; material: ENVO:00002003 | host: Homo sapiens | place: USA | collected 2012 ... | reverse complement strand
CTACACGAGCCTTATCGTCGGCAGCGTCAGATGTGTATAAGAGACAGCCATATACCTCGCAATAATTCGAATACTTACTGCGCAAAGCATTATGTACATCACACATAAACTTTTCGTTACCATATAGTGAAGTTACAACCTTTGCTACTTCATTTATAACCCTCGATTCATATTTTTTTCTACTTAATGCCTGTTGTACCTGTCGATTCAACTCTGTTTTCTTGGCTGGATTTACCTTAGCTACTGTTGTTTTCTTTTCTGTATTTTGTTTCACTTCATTTTTCTGTGTAACCTTTTTCACCGCAATAGTGCTTCTTCTTGAAACAGATATGCCTTTTCATATTCTTGCAGAAACCTGTTCACATTATCATAGCCCTTATCTGAAGATATAATCACATATTCCACTTTTTTATTGGAGTTTTTCCCAACTAAATAACCTAGATATGCAATTAAATGTTTATCTAAAGACTGGTCTCCAGCAGAAACCTTTTTTGTCTCCAGAGATGCTTTACCATAATTTTCAAATATATCAAGTGTTACTTTTTTCGAATTATCCGTATAAAATATATGAATATGATCTGTACCAGATAAGTTTTCACATCCCTTAAGACTATTTCCCCCACCATTTTCATAATCAACCAAATAATGCGTTTCCAAAATAATCATCCTCTCCTAAAATAATTATTTAAAATGATACTACCATATACACTTGTTTTTTTCCACAAAGGACTTCCCGCCTAAGCCAGACATAAAAGATCAACACATTCCCTCACGAAGTCCTCCCATTCTCCATTTCATATACCACATCTGCCACGTTCATCGTGGATACTCTGTGGGATACCAGCACAACGGTTTTCTTCCGGGCGGATTCCTTTAATGATTTCAGAATGATGCCCTCGTTCAGAGAATCCAGATTTGAGGTTGGCTCGTCCATCAGTATCATTGGTGCATCATGCAGAAATGCCCTAGCGATCCCGATTCTCTGCTTCTCGCCGCCGGACAAGGTATCACCCAGTTCGCCGATCTCTGTATCATATTCCTTTGGAATCGTCATAATGAAATCATGGAATAAATGTATTTCCTGCATAACATAGCTTTCCATATCCCGCAAATGTTTGGTTGGTATTACTCTGACGTCTGTGCCGTCCACGGCTACACTTCCGTCCTGTACATCCCAGAACCGCATCAACAATTTCAAAAGAGTAGACTTTCCGGAGCCGCTTGCCCCATGGATGCCTGTGATTTTGCCAGTCTGCGCTCTTTTCTTCCGCCGGTTCCTCATCATCCGGAATTTCTTCTACAAGCGATGTCTCTTCCAACAGGATAAGCACACGCTCACCACTTGCCAGTGTCTGGTTCAGATTGTTCGACAGGCTGGAAAGTGCTACCACCGGTCCGAAAAAGCCCATCATGGCGATCGTACAGGTTAATATGCCCTCGAATCCGATTGTTCCCTTTCCATATAAAGAAATCGTATGCACATAAAACACTTCCAATAACTCAATATCTGTTGTAATAATGGAGATCAGTTTTCCCTTATCCCGTCCTTCCAGCTTAGCAGGGCAGAGCTTTCTGAGGGCTGCAAATACTTTATGGCGAATGATTGCCAGCAGTTTAAATGCAATAAAATGGTTGCAATATTGCTCCACATAATGCAGGATTCCGCGAAGCACTGCGATAACGATCATCACTGTGATGATCGTTTTTACCAGTGTTTCTATCAGCCACATATTTTGGATCGGAACAGCCATTTTGACAGCTCCTGTCAAAATGCCATGCATGACGACCTGTCCGGCAAGAATCGTCAGAAAGATTGCACTTAAGTAACCCAGCGTGCCAAGGAGGATCGTTGCCAGCATAATGTGAAGCAACATAAGCCCTTTTATAATATGCTTATTATAAAATTCCATATAAAAGACAATACTTCTGCATTTTCCTGTATATCAATGCGCTTTTAAATCATCATCTAAATATACAACCCTTAGATTTAATTCTTTACTGATTTGTCCTACTTCATTTGATGTATTTATACCATATATGATACAGTTTCGAATCATTAATTTAATATAATTTACCACATGAATTCCTGTATAACCTTTATAAGCGCATCTTCCAACCGAATACAGATACCCTAAATATGTATTACTGAGACAATCTTGATAAAAACTTTTTTCTCTACTAACACCATAATGAACTAACATATGATTTGTATATTTTTCTATTTTTTCATCATATTTATATATCTCGTAATACTCCGCTATCTTTTCTGGTATTTTTTCATGTAATTTTTCTATTGCTTCGGGCAAATATTGTTCTACCATATGTTTGGCAATCTTATATCTGTTCTTTTCATAATATTCCCGAGAATATGCTTTTTGTTTTATTCTCTTTTCCGTCTTTATAAATGCTATTCGTTCCTTTGTAGCCATGTTCAGCCGCCCTCTCCAGATTTCCCTATCTTCCTCCCATGATAAATCATAAGCCAATGGAAATGGATTGTTTTTCTTCCCCCATTTTTTACTAATCCAACATCTTTAGTAAATCCATTTTTGGAAAATCGAATTTCCGGTTCACAATTTGGTGCCACAACAACTTTTGATTCATAGCTTTTTCACACCCCAAACATCGTATTCAGCAGATATACCCCGGTCTCTGTTTCGAATACATTCTCCCTGCATTTTCTGATCGCTTCCTTGGGCAGATCATCTTCCAGCGCATTTACGAGGAAATCCGCTTCCAGTAAAATTCTGTAATCCAGTCCATCCACATTCTCATATGTATGGTGATGTGCGATCAGGTAGCAGATTCTGTCAACCTCAGCCGCAGTCACCTCCGGGAACTGAGCAAGTATTTCCTTTGCGTAGGCAGGGCCTTCCTGCTCCTGCAGCTTTCCGTCGCATCTACCATATTTCTCTTCCGAAGGACGGATTCCGATATCGTGCAGGATAGCTGCCATTTCCAGAATATGTAATGTCTCCGGATCCAGTCCTTCCCTGATACCTATCACATGTGCAAATTCATATACTTTCAGAAAATGCTGGATCCTCTTTGGATCACCGGCATTAAACTCTGTCATCTTAACGATCAAATCTTCCTTTATCATATCTCGTCATCCTTTCAATTATGAATGTGTATGTGTCCGAATTCCTGCGGAAATTGTCTGTGCGATCTGGGCAGCGGTTTCTTTCTTGCCGCTCTCTTCCCACTGAATGAACACATTTAAAAGTGCACCGCCGTAAAAATATAATTCATAATCCGGAATATGATAAACCGGCCTGATCTTCTCGATCAGATAAGTGTTCATTGCATCTATTACAATGGAATACAGCCCCGCATGCACAATTTTCAAAATGAAATCAGCGTATTGATCAAAAAAGCTGAGTGCATACATAATGCTGCTTCTGTCATGAAAATGCCCCAGTTTTCCTTTACTTCTCTCCACTTCCCAGACATATTCTTTTACAATTTCATGGAAATAGTCCTGAACGGCCTCCTCTTTTGTATCGTAATAATGATAAAATGTCATTCTGGAAACGCCTGCACGCTTTACAATATCTGAAATACGGATCTGCCCGTATTCCTTCTGATCCAGCAACACAAACAAGGCTTCCCCGATACACATGCGGGTAAACCTTGTACGCGTATTATATTCTTTTGTAAACAGATCTGCCATGTAGTATTCTTCCTTTAAAGTATTTTCTCCTGCACCTATTATATCTCGCTTTCTCGTATATTTACAGCTGTAAATTTCCTATTTTCCGAAACCGTTCATACCGCATTTCTTTTACCTGTTCAGGATTTATTCCTTCATACTTTTGCAAAAAGAAGCCTATTTCTTTGGAAAGCTCTGCCGTCAGTTTGGGCAGCCCTTCAGGCAGTTTCTCTTCTTCCGCAAATACTTTTTCAATGACTCCCAGCCCAAGCAGATCCTCTGCCGTCAGTTTCATACATGCAGCCGCTTCTTTTGCTCTGTGGCTGTCTTTCCATAAAATACTGGCAAACCCTTCCGGTGAAAGAATGGAATACATTGCATTTTCCAGCATCCAGACCTCATTGGCTGTTGCAAGTGCAAGTGCGCCGCCGCTTCCTCCTTCTCCGATGATAATGGATAAAACCGGTACAGAAAGTGCTGACATATCCGAAATGGATGTCGCAATTGCCTCTCCCTGTCCCTGTTCTTCCGCTTCAATACCGCAGTAAGCCCCCGGTGTGTCCACAAAACAGATCACCGGTCTCTTAAATTTTTCCGCCTCTGCCAGTAATCTTTTTACCTTACGATAACCACCCGGCTGGCACATGCCGAAATTATGTGCAACCTGTTCTTTCGTATTTTTCCCCTTTTCCTGTGCTATGATTGTCACAGGCATATTTTCAAACATGGCAATTCCCGCAATGACAGCCGGATCATCCGTTCCCGCCCTGTCTCCATGTAATTCATAAAAAAGCGGAAATAACTCTCTGATATAATCCGAGCTGATACTGCGCCCCTGCTCTCTTGCAAGCCGGACACGATCCCAGGCAGTTTTTTCATATGTCAGTTTCTTTGCATTACATGACGGTTCTTTTTTCTGATCTGCCCCTGCTTTCCCCAACTGAAGCTGTTCTCTCCTGCCTTCATCCGAGTTGCCACACGCTAACTTATTGATTTTATCCTGTAATCCGGAAATATTCTCCGATACGTTTTCTTCTCCTGCATGGTGCAACATCAGAAGATCAGAAAGCACCTGCCTCATTTCTTCTCTTTTTACAATCCTGTCCACAAAACCATGTTCCTGTAGAAACTCCGCTCGCTGGAATCCTTTTGGCAGCTTCTGATGGATCGTCTGCTCGATCACACGCTGTCCGGCAAATCCGGCAAGTGCTCCGGGCTCAGCCAGTATGATGTCCCCAAGCATCGCAAAGCTTGCCATTACGCCGCCTGTTGTCGGATCCGTCAGCACACTTATGTAGAGCAGTCCTGCCTCACTGTGTCTTTTAATGGCAGCACTCGTTTTTGCCATCTGCATCAGGGATAGTATCCCCTCCTGCATTCTTGCACCGCCTGAGCATGCAAATATAATAACAGGTAATTTTAACTTCGTGGCACGTTCTACCGCTCTTGTAATTTTTTCTCCGACGGCTTCTCCCATGCTTGCCATAAAGAATCTGCCATCCATAACACAAAGAACTGTCTGTCTGCCACCGATCCTGCAGCGGCCTGTGATAACTGCCTCTTTCATGTGCGTTCGCAGCCTTGTCGCTGCGAGCTTTGCTTCATACCCCTCAAACTGCAGCGGATCCGTTCCGACAAGATTTCTGTCCCATTCCAGAAAGGTACCTTCATCCACAACTCTTTTAATACGTTCATATGCACTCATTCTGAAATAACCGCCACATTTCGGGCAGATATATCCGCCGCTTCTGACATCGTCTATCAGCACGATACCACCGCATTTTTTACACTTACAAAGCAGATCATCCGGAACAGACGGATTTATGCCTGTATGATATAATCCCTTTGTTGTTTTTTTAAATACATGATCTAAATTCATCGGTCAACGCTTCTCTCCAAATTCAAAAATGGTTTTCTATATAGTTGATATCCACATTTCCGTCCCGATAGTCAGGTTCTTCCAAAATGCTGTATTGATAATCCACATTAGTATCAACGCCTTCTATGATGACTTCACCTAAAGCACTCTGCGCTTTCCGGATTGCTTCTTCTCTTGTTTTTGCCCAGACGCTGATCTTTGCGATCATGGAATCATAAAATGGTGGGATCTTATATCCGCTGTATATTGCGGAATCGATTCTGATTCCTTTTCCACCGGGCAGATGTAAACCTGTGATCGTTCCGGGGCACGGTCTGAAATCTTCTTCCGGTTTTTCCGCATTGATCCGCACCTCGATCGCATGTCCGTTAATTCTGATATCTTTTTGGGAAAAAGTCAGTTTTTCCCCCGCAGCTATTCTGATCTGCTCTTTGATCAGATCAATTCCTGTGATCCACTCCGTGATCGGATGTTCTACCTGTATTCTTGTATTCATTTCCATAAAATAAAAAGTACCGGAAGGCTCTAACAGAAACTCTATCGTGCCTGCATTTATATATCCTGCTGCCTTTGCCGCACGTACCGCTGTCTGTCCCATCTCCATCCGCTGTCTGGATGATAATACGCTGCACGGCGCTTCCTCGATCAGCTTCTGGTGTTTTCTCTGGATAGAACAATCCCGTTCCCCAAGATGTACCACATTACCGTGGGAATCTGCCAGGATCTGAAATTCCACATGGCGGGGACCTTTGATATAATGTTCCAGATACATGGCATCATCACCGAAGCACTGTTTTGCTTCTGCCTGTGCAATCCGGAAATTCTTTTCAAAATCCTCTTTGGATCCGGAAAGACGCATTCCCTTTCCACCACCTCCGAGTGCTGCCTTGATCATAATGGGATAACCGATTTTTTCCGCTTCCTGCAGTCCGTCCCGGTAATCAAAAACCGCTCTGTCGCTGCCCGGTATAACCGGAACTCCCGCTTTCTGCATCGTTTCCCGTGCAAGCTGTTTATTCCCCAGCCTTTCTATCGTTTCTGCCTTAGGACCGACAAAAATAATATTGCACTTTTCACACAATGCTGCAAACTTTGCATTTTCCGATAAAAACCCAAATCCCGGATGAATCGCCTGTGCACCGGTCACAATAGTTGCACTGATGATCCTCTCCATCGATAAATAGCTTTCAGAAAGTGCAGCAGGTCCGATACATACAGCCTCATCTGCCAGCTTTGCATGTAACGCTTCCCTGTCTGCCTCCGAATAAATTGCCACCGTCTCGATTCCCATTTCGCGACAGGCTCTGATGATCCGCACGGCGATCTCTCCGCGATTTGCCACAAGTAACTTTCTTATCATTTTTATTTACCCTATCATAAATGTCAGTTGTCCGCTGGCAACTACTTTTCCGTCAACACTCGCTGTTGCTTCTCCGATACCAACCGGTCCCTTTTGTTTTATAATCTTCGTTTCCAGCCTGAGCATATCTCCCGGTACTACTTTTCCACGGAATCTGCATTTCTCAATTCCGCCGAAGAAGGCGATCTTCCCTTTATTTTCAGGCTGTGATAAAATAGCGACGGCTCCTGTCTGTGCCAGGGCTTCTATGATGAGTACACCCGGCATAACCGGTTCCTGCGGAAAATGCCCCGCAAAAAAATCTTCCCTGTAAGTCACACATTTATAACCGATCGCATATTGTCCCGGTTCATAGTCCTCAATTCTATCCAGCAGAAGAAATGGGTGTCTGTGTGGCAGGATCTCTTTTATTTCATTGATATGCAAAGATTTCATGATGCTGCCTCTCCTATCGTTTCTTTTTCGATCACAAATAATATCTGTCCGTATTCCACTGTGTCCGTATTGTGTACCCTGATTTCCCGGACGATGCCATCAGCATCACTTTCAATTTCATTCATCAGCTTCATTGCTTCAATAATACCAAGCACCTGTCCTTTTTTTACGCGATCTCCGACCTGCACAAATGGGTCTTCTCCTTCAGCCGGTGCTTCATAAAACACGCCTACCAGTGGTGAGGCAATGTCTGTACAATCTTTACCCTGGACATCTCCGTCTGCATTCATGCCACCACAATACGCACTGTTTTCTGCGGAGTCATGTACCATAACCGTTTTCCCTGATTTTTTTCCGCATTTTATCCTGATACCGTTTTCTTCATAACAGAAGCTGTCCAGTTCCGATGCCGACACTGTCTGAATCAGCTTTATCATATTTTCAAATTCCATAGCTTTGCCTTTCACCTTTTCTGATCTATGATCACTCTGTGCTGTCCTTCCATAATCGTCAGGCATCAAATGCTTTAAAAACAAGCACCGCGTTATGCCCGCCAAATCCCAGAGAATCGCTCATTGCATAAGTGATCTTTTTCTCCACAGGTCCGCCGATCGTATAATGCAGATCACATTCCGGATCTGTTTCTTTTGTACCTGCTGTCCGGTGCACAAATCCATCCTGAATAGACTTCACACAGACAATAGCTTCCACGCCGCCTGCTGCCCCAAGAAGATGTCCGATCATGGATTTTGTTGAATTGATCTGCACATTTTCTGCGTGTGCACCAAATGCAAGCCGGATCGCTCTTGTTTCAAACAGATCATTATGATGTGTACTTGTACCGTGTGCATTGATATAGTCAATCTGCGCCGGCTCTATGCCCGCTTCCCGCATGGCGATCTCCATTGCCTTTGCCGCACCGCTTCCATCCTCACACGGAGATGTAATATGATATGCATCCGCTGTTGCTCCATATCCCACAAGCTCTGCATAAATATGTGCGCCGCGCTTTTGTGCGTGAGAAAGCTCTTCCAGTACCAAAATACCTGCCCCTTCTCCCATGACAAAACCGTTTCTGTCCTTGTCAAAAGGAATGGAAGCCCGCATCCTGTCTGTTTCCGTCGAAAGTGCTGTCAGCTGCTGAAAACCTGCAACCCCCGTAGGGCAGATACAGCTTTCTGTTCCACCGGCCAGCATGATATCCGCTTCTCCGTACTGGATCGTGCGCATGGCATCACCGATACAATTTGTGCCCGTTGCACAGGCTGTTACGACATTTTCACACTTTCCCTTAAGTCCGAACTGAATGGAAACATTACCTGCAGCCATGTTAGAGATCATCTTAGGAATCGTCAGCGGATTTACCCTGTTTACCTTATGTTCCAGCACTTTATCGTAAGTAGCCTCCACTGTCTCCAGACTTCCGATACCGGAGCCAATGATCACTCCCACGCGGTAAGGGTCTTCCGCTTCCATATTGATCCCTGCATCCTCCATCGCTTCTCCCGAAGCCGCCACAGCATACTGTGCAAAAGGCTCCATACGTCTTGCCGCCTTCGGATCCATATGGTCAGCAGCTCTGAAATCCTTTACCTCTGCTGCAAGCTTTACCTTAAAATCCGATGTATCAAACTTTGTGATCCGGTCAATGCCGACTTTTCCTTCCTTACAGCTGTTCCAAAATGTATCCACATTGTTTCCGGTCGGGGTAACTGCCCCCATTCCTGTAATAACAACTCTTCTTTTCATTCTCTGTCTCCATTCTACATTACCATGCCACCGTCAACAGCGAGCACCTGTCCTGTCAGATACGATCCTTCCGCAGCCAGAAATGCCACTGCCTTTGCCACATCCTCAGGCTGTCCGAACCGCCCAAGCGGGATCTGCTTACATGCACCTTCCCTGATTTCTTCGGGAAGCTTCCTTGTCATATCGGTTTCAATGAATCCCGGTGCAACTGCATTTACTGTAATTCCACGGCCGGCGAGTTCTCTCGCGGCAGATTTTGTCATACCGATCATCCCTGCCTTCGCAGAAGCATAATTTGCCTGTCCTGCATTTCCGGTAATTCCCGATACAGACGCAATGTTGATAATCCTGCCATAGCGCTTTTTCAGCATTGTCTTTGCTGCAGCACGCATTGTATGAAATGCACCTTTCAGGTTAGTTGCAAGCACCGCATCAAATTCCGCATCTGTCATACGGAGCATCAGGTTATCCCTTGTGATCCCTGCATTATTGACAAGAATGTCTATTCCGCCGTAGTCTTTTGTAATTGCTGCGATCATAGCTGTCGCGGCCGCTTCATCCGACACATCACAGCCATAGGTTACAGCACTGCCGCCTTCTTTACAAATTTCCCCTGCAACAGTCTCCGCTGCTTCCTTTGAGCCATTATAATTCACGATCACGAGTGCTCCCATGCTTGCCAGCTTCTTAGCAATTGCACACCCGATTCCTCTGGATGCACCTGTTACCAGTGCCACTTTTCCAGTTAACATAATTCATTTACCACTTTCTCCACATCTTCCCAGACGGCGACATTTTTCACAGTTACTGCCGGATCTATCTTCTTCATGAAACCGGCCAGTGTTCTTCCCGGACCGATCTCTACAAAAGTATCAACTCCCTGCCTTATCATATATCTCACACTCTGCTCCCAGTGCACGGAAGAATGGATTCCCTCACAAAGCAGTCCGGCAATCTCCTGCTTATCCGTTACCTTCTGCGCTGTCACATTGGAAATGTAAGGGATCTGCAGATCGGATATTGATACTTTTAAAAGCTCCTGTTTCAACTTTGAAGCTGCCGGCTCCATCAGGGAAGAATGAAACGGGCCACTCACTTTCAATGGCAATACCCTCTTTGCACCGGCTTCTTTCAATGCAGCTCCTGCCTTTTCAAGTGCCGTAAGCTCACCTGTGATAACAATCTGTCCCGGACAGTTGTAATTTGCGATCATAGCTCCCGGAATATCCTGCAGCACAGCTTCTATCTTTTCTGCTTCCATGCCCAGCACTGCACTCATACCGCCGATTCCCGCCGATACGGTGTACTGCATCAGCTTTCCGCGCTCTCTGACAAGAAGTACTGCATCCTCCATGGAAAATGCCCCGGCTGTAGCGATTGCCGCGTATTCTCCAAGACTGAGTCCTGCAGTCATTTCCGGTCTGATCCCCCGCATAAGCAGTTCCTGCGTGATCATCAGACAGACTGCAACCATCGCCGGCTGTGTAAACTCCGTCTGATTGATCTCTTCATTTTCTGTAAAACAGATTTTTTTCAGATCAAAATCAAGCTGCCCACAGACATCATCAAAGTATCTTTCTGCCTGCTCACTGTTTTCATAAAAATCCCGTCCCATGCCACATTTCTGCGCCCCCTGTCCGGGATAGATAAATGCAATTTTACTCATACATCCTGCTCCTGTTTAATGCTTCTTTTGTCTGGCTTACCAGCGTATCAATTAGTTGTTTACAGCTAACTTCTTCTTTGATAAGACCTGCGATCTGACCGGACATCAGACTGCCGTTATGAATATCGCCTTCCTGCACGGCTCTTCTGAGTGCACCGGATGCCAGAAGCTCCAGCTCTTCTGTAGAGGCTCCCTCCTGTTCCTTTTGCAAATAGGCTTTTGTCATATCATTCCGCAGTGCCCGGATCGGGTGTCCTGTACTTCTTCCTGTGACTCTTGTATCAATATCCTTTGCCCGGATGATGCGTTCCTTATAAGCCGGATGTACCTGACATTCTTTTGTGACTACAAACCTTGTACCCATCTGTACGCCCTTTGCCCCCAGCATAAATGCTGCTGCAATTCCTCTGCCATCACCGATCCCTCCGGCGGCGATCACCGGGATGTCAACCGCATCCACAACCTGCGGTACTAATGTCATTGTTGTACTTTCTCCGATATGTCCGCCGGATTCGCATCCCTCTGCCACAACTGCGTCTGCCCCGCAGCGCTCCATACGTTTTGCCAGTGCAACCGATGCCACAACCGGAATCACTTTGATATTCCGTTCTTTCCACAGTTCCATATATTTTTCCGGATTGCCGGCTCCTGTTGTAACAGCCTTTACACCTTCCTCTGCGATCACCCGGGCAACTTCGTCCGCATAGGGACTCATTAACATGACATTTACGCCAAACGGGCGATCCGTTAATTCCTTTGTTTTCCGGATCTGCTCTCTGACCCAGTCAGCCGGTGCATTTGCTGCACCGATCAGCCCAAATCCGCCGGCTTCTGATACAGCTGCTGCCAGATGATGCTCTGCTACCCATGCCATACCGCCCTGTATGATCGGATATTCTATTTCCAATAAGTTATTTATTTCTGTATGCATTTTATTCTCCTTTTCCATCTTCCTACCGCCATGTCACAACACTGGCTGCCCAGGTCAGCCCGCCTCCGAATCCGGCGATCACCAGTCTGTCTCCGGCTTTTACTCTGCCATCCCGACAAAGCTCGTCCAATAAAATCGGAACAGAAGCAGAAGAAGTATTTCCATACTCCTGTACATTCATCGGGAATTTTTCGATCGGCTGTCCTGTTCTTTTTGCAACAGCTTCCACAATGCGCTCATTTGCCTGATGCAGAATATAATATTTGATATCTTCCTTCTGTAAGCTGTTTTTCTGTAGCAGCTCCTCTATGAGCTGTGGCACCTTACGGACGGCAAACCGGAAAATCGCCTGTCCGTCCATTCTGACACATGCATTTTTTCCGCTGTCATCCGCTGCTGCTCTCTGCATCGGCTCCTGCGTGCCAAACGGATTTGAAGAATACCCGCTGTATAGTGTCAATGCATCTCCCATCCTGCCATCTGCACCACAGACAGATACCTGTTTTTCGCCTGCTTCCGCCGTCAGCACCACCGCACCTGCTCCGTCTCCGAATAAAATACAGGTACTGCGGTCCGACCAGTCTGTAATACAGGAAAGTGCTTCACTGCCGATTACAAGGATCTTCTGATAGAATCCGCTTTCTATATAGGCGCAGGCTGTCTGGTAAGCTGTGATAAATCCACTGCAGGCAGCATTCAGGTCAAAGCACGCCGCCTTTACCGCACCAAGCTCCTTTTGCACCAGACAGGCATTGCATGGGATCATCTGCGTGGGACTTGTTGTGGATACGATGATCAGTTCCAGCGATTCTGCCTGTATTCCGGCATTTTCCAATGCTGCTTTTCCGGCTTCTACAGCCATAGAAGCGACCGTATCATCCGTCACAACATGACGCCTTTCTATCCCTGTCCGTTCCCGGATCCATGTATCATTTGTTTCTATGTAATTTTTTAGTTCCTCATTTTCCACCACCCGCGGCGGAATATAAGAACCGGTTCCTCTGATCACTGCAATCATAGTTTTCCTCATCCTGTTTTGTTATAACTTACTCGTATGGTTCATCTGCATGGTATTTCCGCTTCGTTTATCCTGCTCGTAATAGTATATAGCACGCCCCATACACAAAACAATTTACATTTCGCGATATTTTGTAACTAATCTATAAAAGGCCGGGCAATGCCCGACCTTCTATCTGCTCATTTTCTTCACAATCTTTACGATCACAACCGTCAAATAGCCACTGTCCTTCAGTTCCTCCAAGCCGTACATGACCTTTTCCCCAACTGCCGCTGCCTGTTTCACGATCCGGTATGCATAGCATTTTTACCGCCCTCTAACATTCCTTCCGGTCTTTTAGATGCTTTGCATCTCATCCGGCATTTTTGCATAAACACTGCGTCTTACAAAATAGTAACAGACCACCTGCATGACGATCGTAATGATCCATGAGGCCGGATAAGAAATAAACAGGATCTTTAATGATCTGTGCTGCGGAAAGATCCCATAGATCCAGACAATTCTCGTACCAACCGTTCCGATCACGGAAAGGATCATCGGAACTGCCGAATGTCCCATACCGCGAAGTGCTCCCGGGAACAGATCCATCAGACCACACAGAAAATAAGTCACAGTTGTATATAACATGATTTCCATACCACAGGCTATGACCGCCGGATCTGTTGTATAGATCCGCAGGATCTCAGGTCCGAACAGGTAGGCACTGCTACCTAAGATGAGCGCAGATACAACCGATAACAGCATACATTCCAGCAAAACCCGATCCATACGTTTTTTCCTGCCTGCACCATAATTCTGACTGGTAAAACTCATACACGCCTGCGTGATGGAATTGACTGAGACATACAAAAAGCCAAAAATATTGTTAGCCGCGGTATACCCCGCCATAGCTATAGAGCCGAAGGAGTTAACGGACGACTGCAGCAGCACATTTGAAAAATTGATGACCGTACTCTGGATACCTGCAGGAACACCTACCTGAAAGATCTGTCCGACATACTCCCCTTTGATTGCCAGCTTTGAAAACCGAAGCTGATAGCTTCCCTGTGTCTGATACAGGCAGCGCAATACCAGAATACAGGAGATCATCTGGGAGATCACAGTTGCAATGGCAACACCTGCAACACCCATATCACACACGATAACAAGGAACAGATTCAGCAATGCATTGATCACACCGGATACGATCAGAAAAATAAGCGGCCGCTTTGTATCTCCCACCGCACGCAAAATAGCTGCACCGTAGTTATACAGCATAAAAAATGGCATTCCTACAAAATAAATGCGCATATACAAAGCAGACTGTCCGATAACATCTGCAGGGGTATCCATTAAGATAAGTGCTCCTTTTGCAAATACAACACCCACCACTGCCATGATAAGCCCACTGACAAGCGCAAGAGCGATGGCTGTGTGCACTGTCTCTGACATTTCTTTTTCTCTGCCCGCTGCATAAAATCTGGCAGCCAGCACATTGGCACCTAATGATATCCCGATAAAGAGATTGGTAAATACATTAATGAGTGCAGTGGTCGAACCGACCGCTGCCAGTGCACTGCTCCCTGTAAATCTGCCAACCACGATAATGTCTACCGCATTAAACATCAGCTGTAAAATGCCTGACAACATCAGCGGAAGCGAAAATGAGATCAGCTTATCCATCAATGTTCCGTTAGTCATATCTATTTCGTATTTGTTTTTCTTCTGTCCGTTTTCTGTCTGCATGTCATGCTCCTGCATACTTTCTAAGATTTTCTCCTACGGAATTATAACATACTTTGCCGTTTTGTTCAGTTTCTTTTTCCAAAAAATCAAATCGAGGCATTGACCGCTTCTTTGATTTATGTCTATACTACTACTGAGATTTTTTATCAATAAAACGCACTATCGGTTTACAGAGGATAGTGCAAAAATAGAACTTTCATTACTATTTGTGCCGTCAACCGAAAGACGGCGGAATGGAGACCAACATGACATTAAAAGAACTTCCGATCGGAAAAACCGCAACCATTGTTAGCGTTGGCGGTGAAGGTGCCCTGCGCCAGCATTTTCTGGATATGGGTATCATTCCAAAAGCAGAAATCACCATGGTGAAATATGCCCCTATGGGCGATCCGGTTGAGGTGCGTATCCACAGCTACGAGCTCACACTCAGACTGGCAGATGCCGAAAAGATCACAATTGAAAATATATATGAAAAGAAACCGCTTCCGCCAAAGCAGACATCAAAGCTTATCGATCATCCCGGCCTCGGAGAAGGCGGCCGGTACCACAATAAAGAGGAAGAAAACCCTTTGCCGGAAGGCACCGTTCTGACCTTTGCGCTTGCAGGGAATCAGAACTGCGGTAAAACAACTTTATTTAACCAGCTGACCGGCTCCAACCAGCATGTCGGTAATTTCCCGGGCGTTACGGTAGACCGGAAAGACGGTGCGATCCGCGGACAGAAAAATACGCTTGTAACGGATCTGCCCGGTATTTATTCCATGTCTCCTTATTCCAATGAAGAGATCGTAACACGTAACTTTGTTTTAAATGAAAAACCGAAAGGCATCATTAATATTGTAGATGCTACCAATATTGAACGAAATCTGTATCTGACCATGCAGCTTATGGAGCTTGATATTCCCATGGTACTTGCACTGAATATGATGGACGAGGTGCGTGTCAACGGTGGCTCTATTTTAGTCAACCAGATGGAAGAAATGCTTGGTATTCCCGTCATTCCTATCTCCGCCGCCAAAAATGAAGGCATCAGCGAGCTGGTGGCACATGCCATGCATGTCACAAAATATCAGGAACGTCCGGGCAGACAGGATTTCTGTGATGCAAAAGATCACGGCGGTGCTGTACACCGTTGTCTGCACGGTATTATGCACCTGATCGAAGATCATGCGGAATCTGCAGGTATTCCGGTCCGTTTCGCTGCAGCAAAGCTGGCGGAAGGTGATCATCTGATACTGGAACAGCTGCAGCTGGATGAAAATGAGAAGGAAACACTGGAACATATCATTGTCCAGATGGAAACGGAGCGCGGCCTTGACCGTGCTGCCGCCATTGCGGATATGCGTTTTACCTTTATTGAAAAGATCTGTAAAGAGACGGTCGTCAAACCACATGAGAGCCGTGAACATATGCGCAGTGTGAAAATGGATAAAGTGCTGACAGGACGGTTTACCGCCATTCCGTGTTTTATCGCCATTATGGGACTTGTATTTTTCCTGACCTTTAATGTGATCGGTTCGGCGCTTTCCAATCTTTTGCAGCTTGGGATTGATTCGCTGACACATCTGACGGATCAGCTCCTTACAGCAGCACATATCAACCCTGTGCTCCACTCACTGCTCATTGACGGCATTTTCAACGGAGTCGGGAGTGTGCTCAGCTTTTTACCGATCATCGTCACACTCTTTTTCTTCCTGTCTCTTCTGGAAGACAGCGGTTACATGGCAAGAGTTGCTTTTGTTATGGATAAACTGCTCCGTAAGATTGGACTTTCCGGCCGCAGCATTGTTCCTATGCTGGTCGGCTTCGGCTGTACGGTTCCGGGTGTTATGGCAAGCCGTACCCTGCCGTCCGAACGGGACCGTAAAATGACGATCCTTCTGACACCGTTTATGAGCTGCTCCGCCAAGCTGCCGATCTACAGTTTTTTTGCTGCAGCTTTTTTCCCGGGACATGGTGCACTTGTTATGATTGCACTTTACTTTGGCGGTATTGCCATCGGTATTTTGATGGCACTTCTTCTGCGTTCTACTCTGTTTCACGGAGAAGCCGTTCCGTTTGTTATGGAACTGCCAAACTACAGGCTTCCCGGTGCTAAAAATGTCAGTCAGCTTTTGTGGGAAAAAGCAAAAGACTTTCTGCAAAGAGCCTTTACCGTTATTTTCCTTGCTACGATCGTCATCTGGTTTTTACAGACCTTTGATCTGCACCTGAATCTTGTGACAGATTCCCAGAACAGTATTCTCGCCGCCGTAGCAGGATTGATCGCACCGGTCTTTACACCGCTTGGATTTGGTGACTGGCGTATTTCCACAGCCCTGATCACAGGCTTCATGGCAAAGGAAAGTGTTGTTGCCACGCTGTCCATATTATTTGGCTCAACCGCCTCCCTGCAGGCAGTTCTGACGCCACTTTCAGCAGCAGCCCTTCTTGCTTTCTGCCTGCTTTACACACCTTGTGTTGCAGCGGTTGCATCGATCAAACGTGAGCTTGGCGGTAAGTGGGCTGCAGTGGTCGTTGCCGGTCAGTGTGTAATCGCCTGGCTTGCAGCTTATCTGGTACATATTGCCGGCAGTCTGTTTTAGTTTTCGCGGCTGCAGCAGAAAACCATACATAAATTTAATTATAGGTATCATTCGTTTGATAAAAGAAAAATGAGGCATCCGGACGGATGCCTCATCTCATTTTAAAATAATAACCCTTATCAGATCACATATTATGCGTCAACTTTTTTTGCTTTCTGGTTCTTCAGTGTCTGGACACCCTCGATTACAAGGATGATTGCCAGAATGATCAATAATGCACCAAGGATAACCTGTGCATATGGACCCCAGTCAGCGCTGCCTGCAGCAATGATACCAATCTGGTTCTTTACTGTCAGAGCAAGTGAGCAGATCGTAACAACGATCATGAATGCCATAGGGATTAAGAACATCTTGTTGTTCTTTCCTGCATTACCAAGCCATGTAGCAACTGCTAACAGACCGATACCTGCAAGTAACTGGTTCGCTGCACCAAACAGGCCCCAGATCTTAGCATATCCTGTCATACCAAGTAAGATACCAAGTACAACTGTTAAGATTGTTGCGAAGTATGGGTTAACCATAACCTTCTTCCAGCCTTCCTTAATATCCTTTGGTGTCTGACCAGGCTCAAGCCAGAATTCCTGGAACATGAAACGTGCAAGACGTGTTGCTGTATCCAGAGATGTCAGACAGAATGCTGAATATGTAAGTACGAGCAGAGAGTTCAGTACTGTGTAGCTGCCCGGGATAACATCGTCAACCATGTGAGCGATACCACCACCGAAGATAGCTGTTGCACCAACAAGTGCGCTGTCAGGATTTGCCTGATTCCACTTGTAAGCATACCCGATTGCACAAAGAGTTAATACAGCAAGTACACACTCAAGGAGCATTCCGCCGTAAGCGATCGGCTTTGCATCTTTTTCTTTATCAAGCTGTTTAGATGTTGTACCTGAGGAAACCAGTGAATGGAAACCGGAGATAGCACCACATGCAACTGTTGTGAACAGTACAGGGAATAGATACTGGACACCGTTTCCGTTGTCTACTGCGAAACCTGTTACTGCCGGGAAACTTGCATCAAATGTAGGATGTGCCACAACAACAGCGAATACCGCAACTGCAAGCATTGCATAAAGCAGGAATGAGCTTAAGTAGTCACGTGGCTGCAGAAGGATCCATACAGGTGTTACAGATGCGATTGCAATGTAAAGACCTACGATCCACATCCATGTCTTTGTTGACAGATAGATCGGATGGAAATTCATACCAACTGCCATGATCAGAACGATTGCAAGTACACCAACGATAGAAGCAACGCCCATTGGCACGTTTTTACGGTATACAAAGAAACCGAATACGACAGCGATCAGGATGAATAATACAGAGATCATAGCAACTGATGCAGGTGTAGCGGATTTCGCCAGATCAAGTGCACCACTTTCATCATATACAGCACCGAATGTTGATGCTACGATTGAAGCAAAAGCAGCTACAACAAGGATCAGTGTCAGGTATGAGAAAATAATGAACAGCTGTTTTGCACGCTTGCTCATGTTAGTGGAGATGATCTCTCCAATTGACTGGCCTTTATTGCGGACAGATGCAAAAAGTGCGCCAAAGTCATGCACACCACCGAAGAAGATACCTCCGATGAGAATCCAAAGAGTTACAGGCAGCCAACCAAAGATTGCTGCGCCGATCGGTCCTGTGATAGGGCCTGCACCTGCGATTGATGAAAAATGATGTCCCATCAGAACCGGTGCTTTTGCCGGAACATAGTCCACACCGTCTTCCATTGTATGAGCCGGTGTCTCAGTTTTGCTCTCACCAACGCCCCACTGCTTGCAAAGCCATCCGCCGTAGAAGATGTAGCCGATTACAAGAATGGCAACACAGATGAGAAGAAGTACTAATGAATTCATTTACTCGTTCTCCCTTCCATATTTACGAATATAGTACCTTTTTCATGAATTTCGCTGTGTGGCGGCCGCCCCTGTTCGCATCAATCTGTCCTGTTGACAGCTCTACAAGTGCAGTATGGTGATCCATCCAGCCATGCAGTGAAAAATGAAAACTTTTTGATATATGACACTTTTTCAGTGCCTTCCTCGCATCTTCGTCACAAGTATCGCAGATGAATACAGGTGTGATATAAGATGCCATATGTCCCGGCCCGACATGCAGACGGTTCATGCCATCTTCATGTACATAATCTCTCCACTTCTGATACAGCTCAAGTGTGAGATGCGGGATATTCAGAAAATATAAGAATTCTTCTGTATCAGCAGTCCAAAGCTCTGCCTTTTTGGAAATGACATATTGCCCTGAATGCTCAAAAAAATCACAGCGCGCTGTGATCGGGTTCCGGTCATCTTCGTCCGGATGAATGTTGTAACTGGATCGGTAGCTCTTCAAAAGCCGTTCTATCGCGATTTCTCTCGTGTAATCCATGTTGTTTTATCCACTCCATATAGAATAATTACTTTCACCTAATTATAAAAATTTTATAAAATCAGCTTTTTAATAATAATATGTTGCCACAGTTTTCGCAACCCATTTCGAAAAAAAAGCATCAAAAAAAGGCGGAAAATATACAAAACATGTCATTTTGTATCAAGTTTTGCCGCCCTTTTTACAACGATATTACTTTATTTAGAATGATATTAACTTTACTCTCCTATGCAAACAGCTCTTTTACCGCCTGCGCATCGAAAGTCACCTGTTTTTTGTGATCGACCTCGATCTGGTAAAGCGCATTGGCTGCGATATGCTCTGCTGCCTGCTCCAGATCCCGGACACCCGTTGTGTCGGAGAACTGCATGATCACCTGATCCAGACCATCATCCGTAATAATGCATTCATTTTCCAGGAGACCGATACGTTTCAGAACCTTTGGCAGTGCAAATCTGCTGAAGATCACTTTCTTTTCCTCAAATGTATAATCCGGGATATCGATCACTGCAAAACGGGACATCAGCGGAGCACTGATATCTTCTTTATTATTTGCGGTTGCGATCGGATATACACCAACTGTCGGAATCATACATTCAATGTAGTTATCGGTAAACCCGAGATTATCAAGCAGAGTCAGCAGGACATCTGCCGGATTGCCGTTTCCTTTGCCGGAAGCTGCCTTGTCCAGCTCGTTGATAATAAATACCAGATTGGATTCTCCCGCGATGGAGAATGCTTCCATAATAATACCCGGCTTTGCATTTGCATAAATACGGGAGCTTCCCGTAAGCTGCTCCGGATCGTTGATGGAACTCATATCAAGTGTAGCCCACGGCAGTTTTAAAATACGTGCTACCGCATAGGCGATCTGTGACTTACCGGTTCCTGCCGGGCCGACAAGCAGAAGCCCATAAGCAGGCAATGTATGGGTTCTGTTGATCTGGATGATCGTCTCCATGATACGCTGCTTCACACGTTCCAGTCCATACAGTTCCTCGTCTAAGATCTTTCTGGCCTCTACCGGATCGATCGCCTCAAAATAATCACTCTTCCACTGTACATTCATCATAATGGAAAGGGCACGCTGTGCATGGCGGCGTTCCTCCGGGGAAACTTCATGGGATCTTGCCACAGCAAGGTTACGTCTTGCCCAGAGTCTGATATTATCTGGAAGCGTTCTTCCTGCGCAGGTCATGAAATCGGAAATACTCTGCAGGCTGGTGATCTTCATATCGTCGCCTTCCTCTTCCGCATCATCATCCTCTTCGATTTCCTCCACTGCTGTCATGGACAACAGTCTTTCAATCATATACTGTAAAAATCCGTCTGCAGCGGAAAGCTTAGTGCCACCGCCAAATGCAGTTTCCCGGATTCTGTATACTGCATAACCATCCTCTGTATTTTTACCGGAAAGGCGGACATTGATCCGGTTCTCTCCCAGCCATTTGATCAGATTTACAAATCTGGCATCTACCTTTAAGATATCAGCCGGGTAGGTTTCTCCTTCTTCCTTGAATTCAAAAGAGGTCCGTTTTGTCTGATTGGTAAAAAGGCCATTGGTGTGATGCTTCCACTGCTGCTCTTTATTACTGATCACAAGGATCGGATCCTCCGGGCTTTTCTCTTTTGCATCCGATATAAAGGTTGTATATGTACAAACCTCCTCTGCCTTTCCTGTTCCTTTTCCGCTAAAATCAAAAACCGGCATTTTTCTGTCTCCTTTTTTCAATTTTCTTCCTGTTGTCTGATTGTATCCTTCTGGTCTGTTGAAGGTACAAAGACATTCTGCATTTTACACGCTCTTCTTCTATGAAACCACAAAATCCGGAATTTTACAATTCCGGATTTTGCAAATCTTGATTCTTATTCCACATTTTTCAGTGCTTCGTCCATCGGGATCTTCCGGATCCGGTTAAAATCAAAACACATAACGATCAGATATCCGATCAGGACAAACGCAAACATCTTGAGATATCCGGCCGGTTCCACCATAAAGGTAAACCATCCGCTGTAAGAAGTCATCATGGCCGCCCATACATAAACGATCACTTTCTCGCCCAGAAAGACGGTAACCACATCAATAAGCAGCACTGCAATTGTAGTCGCCATCAGATAAAGCCCTGCTATTTCGCTGTTTTTGTATCCCAATATCTTTGTCATGGAAATGGCATTTTCATTTTTCTCAATGATCAGCTTTGTCAGAAGGTAGATCATAACAATAGAAAGCAGGATGCACAAATATTGGAAATAGGTCATATAATTTCCCATGGAATGATCGAGCTGGTCACACATCTTTGTGATATCCCGGATCGTGATCACCGTTGCAACATTATCTTCCTCCAGATCCGTGATCTCGGTATCGGAAAGGAAGCCGCCAAACTGTCCATCCTTCAGGGCAAATACCTTACCAAACTGCCCAATCGGCATAAATACCGCAATGCTCTGACACTTTTCATAAATGCCCGCCACTTTGAATGTATACTGTTTGTTTTCATATTTCTCATCCAGCGTTACTGTATCGCCTTTGGTCAGGTGATACTTTTCACTGAATGGCTTTGCGATATAAACCTCTCCCTCTTTCAGGGCAGAAAGTCCGTCGATCTGCACATACCGGCTGTCATTTTCGATGCCATAAACGGATACTTCTTCATCAAAAGCATCACTTTTCTTCTGCAAAGATGTCATATCAAACTTCTCCGCATCCGCATTGTCTGTCGTGACCGTATTGCCATCCTCGTCCTCATAATCGGACAGCACATACTGATATTTTGCAAACATCATGCTTTCGGCGTTATCCTTATAATATTGCAGGGTACTTGGCATACCGACCGCCATGGCAAGTAATACCATAATAAAGAAGATTCCCACAAACAGAACTAGATAATTAGGAATATTCTGGAACAAAATACGCAGACGGAATCTGTTTAAGAAGCTCCAGCGTGGCAGCCTCATTGCTTTCTTCCGCTTACTTTTCTTCAGATCATGGCGCAAAAACTGCAGCGGCGTATGATGCATCATTTTTGTAATAATGAGCAGATTCACAACCAGCATCAAAATGACCGGTATCAGCGTAGTTTTTACAAATGCCTCCGCATTCCAGAGCGTTTCATAAGTCGGCAGACTGTAACTGTTATAATACATGGAAACAACTACCTTTTTAAATACCGTATAGCCAAGGACATTTCCGATCACAGCCGCAAGCAGCGTGACGATCACAGGCATGGAAAGATAATGTCTGATGAGTTCTCCTCTTGTATACCCCGATGCCCGCAGTGTTCCGATCGCGGAAGCTTCCTTTACGATCGTGTTGTTGATTGTAATTGCAAAGATGAAAGCAATGATACCGATCAGAATATACAAAAGGACACCACCCATTGCTTCATCCGATCCCATGTCCTCTGTTGCAAAGTTGACCGCCGGATTGGCATAAGCAGGTACATAGTCCGCAATCTCATTGTCCGCTACGACCGTCTGTGTCAGAAGTGCCCGCATGAAATCATCTGACTGCTCCTTGGCTGCCACATTATCCGCCGGTTTTTCTTCATAAACCCAGGCATAAGCGAAATGCACTTTTTTATGTAAACTGTTAAAGCCCTCATCAGTCACCATAGCCACATCAAATTTCAACGCATCAAACATAAAATCTGTTGCCTTTTCATGCAGTGTTGCATAATTTACATATGCGATCAGACCTGTTACACGGAATTTCTTTCCGGATACGGAAACAGTATCTCCCACCTTTATGCCGACATTATCCGCATGCATACGGTCGATGGCAATTTCATCTGCCTGCTCCGGAAGCTTTCCGTCCAGAATGCATGCCTCGTTGACTGCATCCGTTTTGGCATAAACGCGGATGGTTCCATCCGTTTCCCCGTCATTGTTATAGTCTTCCTCCTCATTCCGGTAAAAATTTTCGTGAACCTTCGTCTTTACCGCCTGAAAATCCGGATCGTTCAGTTCATACTTTTCTTCCGCTTCCGCATATTCGTCATCAATCTTATCATTGATCTCCCCAAGTGCTTTCTCGTATGCTTCCCGGTATGCCTCATCATAGGCTGTCTGATAAGCATCTGTCTGTTTTGCAGCCTCCAGCATCTCCGGTGACATTTTTTCCGCCATCTGCGCATCAAACTTCTCTGCAAATTCTTTCTCGAATTTTTCATCCAGTTCTTTCGTTGCTTTATCCAGATAATACTGCTTTACATCTGCCTTCTCCCCTGTCCCAATCGCTGCAAGGAGCTCCGCATCCGCCTTTTTCTGCAGTTCAAAATGACCGTCCTCCAGCTTATACTTTGTTTTTCCGTCCTCTGCCGCTTTCAGCATACTGTCGTTTGCCACATACATACCGGATACAAAGCCGATCGTCAGGATCAGGAAAAGTGCCACTACCAGATATTTCTTCCAGTCACCGGAAAGCTCCCGCAAAATTCTTTTGATCAGGGGATTTTTGTTTCTTTTCTTCCTCATCTTGCCACACCCCTTACCATTCCAGATCCTGTGCGGAAATCTTATTTGTATTAATATCATTATGTCGTACCATACCGTCACGCAGTTTGATCACATGGTCTGCCATGTTTTTGATCGCTTCGTTATGCGTTACCATAATGATCGTATTGCCATATTTCTGATTGACATCCTCGATCAGCTTCAATATTTCTTTTGATGTATTGTAGTCAAGTGCTCCCGTCGGTTCATCACAAAGCAGGATATCCGGGTTCTTTACGATCGCACGGCCGATGGAAACGCGCTGCTGTTGTCCGCCGGAAAGCTGGTTTGGCAGCTTATACCGATGCTCATACAGTCCCAGCGTATGCAAAAGATCATCTATATCCAGCGGGTTGTCGGAAAGATAAGCACCCACCTCTATGTTTTCTTTCACATTCAGGTTTGCGATCAAATTATAAAGCTGGAACACATAGCCCAGATGTTTCCTGCGATACATCGTCAGTTTTTTCTCGCCCATGTCTTCCAGCTTATCTCCGTCTATACTTATGTATCCGGAATCTGCATTATCAATACCTCCGAGAATATTTAACAGGGTAGACTTTCCGGAACCGGAAGGCCCGAGTAATACACAGAATTCTCCCTTCGCAACGGAAAAGTTCATCCCCCGCAAAACCTCCTGCCTTGTTTCTCCGCTTCCAAATCCTTTTTTCAAGTCTACAATTTCTAAAAATTTCTTCTCTTCTATTGCCATAATCTCCTCATTTCTACAGGCCAGAATGCACTTCTGCCTGCGGTTAGTTGCGCCTAATTTCAAAATCAGTATAGCATACTTGTTTCTATTTACAACAAAGAAGACGTCTATTGATATTTTTTATCAACAGACGTCTTCTTGTCATGCTATTCTTCTCTTCGCACGTATCTTTTTTACTTTTTAAACACTGCTTTAGATTTTAATTACTTCCACTGAAAAGTGATCATACCGTAAATATAGATAAACAGGATCACAAGCGGTAACAAATACTGAAAAACCGGCCGCATCCAGTTCTTTACCTTCATCCCTTTTCCTTCATTTGCTTCCATAAGGAACCGGTCCCAACCCCAACCAATCTTATAGCAGCAGAATACCGCCAGCATCAAAGAGCCCAGTGGCAGTACATTGTTTGATACAATAAAGTCCCAGAAATCCAGCCATGCAGTTCCTTTGGCAAACGGCTGAAAATGAAATACGCTGTAGCCGAGTGCTGTCGTCAGTGCTGCAAGGAAAATCACTGTCCCGCAGGCAACACAGCCCTTCGGTCTAGACCAGCCGGTATATTCCCTTACCATTGCCAGCAGATTTTCGCACACCCCCAGCACTGTTGACAACGCCGCAAATACCATAAACAGGAAAAACAATGTGCCCCACCAGCGTCCGCCTGCCATGTTATTAAATACAGTCGCCATCGTATCAAACAAAAGGCTCGGTCCCGCTTGCACTTCGAGTCCATATGTAAAACAGGCCGGAAATATAATGATACCCGCTATGACCGCCACAAGTGTATCCAGTACGATAATATGAATAGATTCTCCCATCAAAGAACGGTCTTTTTCAATATAACTGCCAAAGATCGCCATACCGCCCATTCCGACAGACAGCGTAAAAAACGCCTGGTTCATCGCACCTACGATAACAGAACCGTTGATCTTGGAAAAATCAGGGATCAGATAAAAGGACAGCCCCTGTCCCGCACCCTTTAAGGTCACACTGTGTACCGCCAGAACAAACATCAACACAATGAGAGCAGACATCATATATTTTGTGATCCGCTCCAGTCCTTTCTGCAGGTGGAAGCTTAGGATCACAAAGGCTATCAGCACTGTCAGAAACAGGTAAAACACATTGATGGCAGGGCTTTGTATCATCTGTTCAAAACCAAACTCCTGATTCTGTCCTGTCAGGAATTTTACAAAATAATAAAGCATCCATCCTGAAACAACCGTATAAAATGCCATAATGGAAAAATTGCCGATCAGGCAGATGCCGCCGAGTATATTCCATTTTTTCTTACCGGACAGCTTTCCGTACATATAAAGCGGACTTGTCTGCGCTGCCCTTCCGACTGAAAGTTCCATGACCATTGCAGGCAGTCCCAGCACCAGCAGGCAGATGATATAAAGCAGCATAAAGCTGCCTCCTCCGTTTTGTCCGCACATCCACGGGAATTTCCATACATTGCCGCACCCGATCGCACAGCCTGCGGAGAGCATGATAAACCCCAGTCTGCTCCCCAGTCTTTCTCTGTTTTCCATAAAATTATTTCCTATCTCACTATTCTTTTGCTGCCATGCTCTGTCTTTCCAAACCATAGCTTGTTTTTCTGCGCTGTTTATTATACAATTTGTATTATCATTTGTATAACAAATGATTTTCATAGTATCTATCGAATTTGTCGATAACAATGCAGAAAGGGATCTTTCAATGGATATTAAAAATTTGGAAACATTTGTCATGGTCAACGAACTGAAAAGCTTTACACAGGCTGCACAGCGGCTGGGATTTACACAGTCCACCGTTTCCTTTCAGATCAAGCAGCTCGAAAACGAACTGGGGATTCCGCTGTTTGAACGGATCAGTCATACGGTTACATTGACGAACGAAGGACAGAAGCTGCTTCCGCTTGCGCATCAGATCCTGCGGCTTTGGGCAGAAGCCGGTCATATTGCAGGCAATACTGCGCCTGCAGGCATTGTCAGGATCGCAATCGCTGAATCTCTCTCCAGCTGGCAGTTCCACAGCCACTTCAAAGACTTCCACGACCGCTATCCGGGAATCCGCCTGAAGCTGATCGCCGCCAGCACGGATGATATGTTCCAGATGCTGGGACAAAATCAGGTCGATATTGTCTATACACTGGATCGCCGTATTTACAGCCATCATTACATGACAGCACTGGAAGCACCGGTCAATATCCATTTTGTCACCAGTCCCCGCCATCCACTTGCGAAAGAAAAAAAAGTGGATATCGGGAAATTACTCGACTATCCACTTCTTCTGACAGAAAAAAATATGAGTTATCGCGCGATTCTGGATGAGATCCTTGCTGCCAGAGGACTCGAAACAACACCTGCCATGGAAACAGGCGATACACAGCTGATCTGCAGCCTGCTCCGTCAGGATATCGGCATTTCCTATCTCCCGGAATTTGTCGTACAGGAAGATCTTGCAAACGGACGGCTTGTCAGCCTGCCTGTCAGTGATATGCCTACGCCGGGCATCTGGCGCCAGCTTCTGTACCACCGCAATAAATGGATCTCCCCGGAGCTTACCTGTGTGATCGATTACCTGAAAGAGCAGCAGGCGTAACCTGCTGCTCCATTTCCAAAAGCCAACTGTTTAGCGGCTTCTCCCGGATGTCATTGTAAGAATTATCTTTTGGGTAAAACATAACGTTCCACTTTTCTAACATATTTTCGTGAAATAAAACACCACAAGCTGTGTGCGGTCGCGCATGGACAGCTTTTCCAAAATTGCACTGATATAATTTCTGACGGTTCCTTCGGACAAAAAGAGACTCTGTGCGATCTCCCGGTTGGATTTTCCCATTGCTGCCTGCTCGATGATCTCCTGCTCCTTTTCTCCGATATCATAATCTGCATAGGAAAAATCATGCTTTGCAGCCGTAAGTGCCGGGATCTTGGATACCACCTCTCCGCCAAATACACTTTGTCCGCCGTAAACCGCTTTCAGTGCAGGAATGATCGCCTCAAAATCCTGCTTTAATATGTAGCCTTTGACGCCGAGCCCCAGTGCCTTTACAATATATTCCTCATCTGAAAAGGTGGTCAGAAGCAGGATCTTCGCCGCCTTATCCATGGTAAGGATTTCTTCCGCCGCAGCAAGCCCGCTCATTTCCTGCATCTGGATATCCATCAGGACAACGTCCGGTTTTTCTTTCTGATACAGCGCAACAGCTTCCGAGCCATCATGACCGCTGCCCACTACTTCTATTTCTTCATCCGACCCGAGGATCGTCGTAAGTGACATCTCCACGAGCTGATCATCATCAACTACAATTACCCGCATTCTTTCATTTCCTTTCTGATCGATACTATAATGGCAAATCCTGCATCTGTTCTGAAATGGATATTGCCGCCAAGTGCCTCCACTCTCTGCCGCATATTGGTAAGCCCGATGCCCGCATGCTTATTTTCGCGGATCTGCGTTCCGTTATCTTCTATCAGAAGCTGGTAAAATCCCGGATGCTCACGCAGCATAACAGATACCTTTGTCGCATTGGAGTGTTTTACAATGTTAGCCATGGCTTCCTTCACAATGGCGATCATGGCATATTTCACATTTCTCGGAACCTGAGGGGACATATCGTATACCAGCTGCAGCTCATAATTCTGACGCATCTGGGAAGTTGCTTCCGCAACAGCCTGTTTCAGATCTACGGATTCATCATGCAGATCATGCACACTTTCACGGATGTTGTTCATGGCTTCATTTAAGGATGCATTCACACTCAAAAGCTGTGCATAAAGTGTTTCTTCCTTCTTATGCACCATCATGAGTGCCCCAAGCTGCAAAATGCAGCGTGACAGCATATGTCCGACATTATCATGGATCTCCCGTGCGATCCTGTTCCGCTCCGACAACGTCGCAACTCTGATTTCATAGTCCTGTTTTTCCAAAAGCTCTTTATTACGCTGCTTCATTTTTGCCTGTTCTTCCACACTGCTGTCCCGGAGTTTTAAAAAAGCTGCATGCTCCTGTACCTGCTGCCCGGTTCTGACCGCCAAAAGAACTGCCAGCATAACTGTCATGATCCACAAAAGAATCTGCCCAGCCCCATGAAACAGGGAAATTCTGTATACAAAAAGTGCACAGGAAAGACAGCCCCACCACTTCTTTCTATAAACAAATTCATAAATATGCACCGGCAAAAAGAAGATCAGACCTGGTGCAAAAAAGCACGCCAGCACATAAACCGCCACGATCCCATAAAAGACAGCCTCTTTTTCCAGATAGATGATCAGTTCCATCGAAATGAGTGCTGCCAGAAATGTCACCACCGGTCCATAGGTCAGACTTCGGTTCAGCAGAAAAAGAAGTCCCATCATCAGTATCACATGTTTATCTATTGCTTTTTGCATCCGATGTTTTCCTCCTTTTTCGTAATTTCCACAAGGAACATTCTCATGCCCGGTCAGCTTTATCCTACCACAGATCGCGCAAATAGTATAATGAAAGAATGAAAATATGACAAATGTCATATCAGGTATTAACATTTATTACTACAAATCAATCAGAAAACCCTTTATACTTTTCTCATGCAGAATAAGCTGCACAACGATACATACAATCTGGAGGTTACTTATGGCAAACACAGCAGTCAAAATAGAAAATCTGGTGAAACGATATGGCGAAGTCATTGCTGTAGATCATTTAAACCTGACCATCCGGGAAGGAGAGATCTTCGGGCTTCTCGGTCCGAACGGTTGCGGAAAGACAACTACGATCAACTGTCTGCTTTCTCTTCTTTCCTATGATAAGGGAGACATTGAAATTTTCGGTGAGGAGATCACACCGACCAATTATAAGCTCAAGTCACAGATCGGTGTTGTCATGCAGAATGTGGCGGTTTTCGATGAACTGACCGTTTCTGAAAATATTGATTATTTCTGTGGACTTTATATCCGCGATAAGGCACTCAGGAAACAATATGTGGAAGAAGCGATTGCTTTTGTGGGACTGGAGCATTTCAGAAAGTTTTATCCGAAAAAGCTGTCCGGCGGACTGCTCCGTCGTCTGAATATTGCCTGCGGAATCGCGCATAAACCCAAACTGATCATTTTAGATGAGCCGACCGTAGCGGTCGATCCGCAGAGCCGCAACAAAATTCTGGAAGGGATCGTCGAACTGAATCGGCGCGGGGCAACTATTCTGTATACCTCCCACTATATGGACGAAGTCGAGCAGATCTGTTCCCGCATTGCCATCATCGATCAAGGCAAAAACCTGGCACTTGGCACAACAGAAGAACTCAAGAAACTGATCAAGAAAAGTGAGATCATCACGATCGATATCCTCACTCTGACAGAAGAAGATCTTGCCGCCATCCGTCAACTGCCGCATGTATATGAAGTCAGCTTTGATCAGCATAAGCTGACGGTTCTCTGCAGCGGCGGCCAGCACAATCTCATTCATGTGCTCGATTACCTGCAAAAGAAAAGCTACTCCTTCGGCTATGTCCATTCCGAGCTTCCTTCCTTGAATGATGTTTTTCTGGAAATTACCGGCAAAGAGCTGCGTGATTAAATGATATAAACTATAAGGAGTACAGTCATATGATACAGATTATTTTTTGCAGCTTTAAAAGGCTGTTTCGCAATACAACGAATATGTTTTGGATCTTAATTTTCCCGATCATTCTGGGCACCTTCTTTTATATTGCTTTTTCCAACCTCGGTGCATCGGAATCCATGAGCACAATTCCTGTAGCGGTTGTCCTTACCGATGATTATTACGGAGAAGCACTCAAGCAGACCGTGACACAGCTTTCCGAAGGAGAAGATCCTTTTCTGGACACTACCTTCTGTTCCGAAGAGGAAGCACGAAAGCTTCTGGAAAACGGCGATGTATGCGGTATGATATTAAGCGGCAGTCAGGCAAAGCTCAGTATTTCTGCCAATACATCCGCAGATAATATCAAACAGAGTATTCTGGCTGCTTTTGTGGAAGAATTCAACCTCCGCTGTGATCTGCTGATCGATACGATGCAGAAGCATCCGGAAAATGCTGAAAAAGTAATCTCTGCTTTTCAGAATCCACATGCCTTTAATGAGGAAGTTTCCTTACAGAAAAATCCAAATGTGGATACTTACACGCAGTATTTTTACAATCTGCTCGCTATGGCATGTTTATATGCTGCTATGGCCGGTGTGACCGTAGCTGTGGAAAATCAGGGCAATCTTTCTACGCTCGCTGCCCGGAAAACAGTTTCTGCCCGAAAAAAGTCCAGCATGATCATCGGTGAACTGATCGCCGCTACCATCTTTGAATTTGCCCTGAATCTGATTGGTTTTTTCTACCTGTCCTATATTTTGAAGGTCGGTGTTGATGCACAGCTTCCGTATGCGATTCTGTCGCTGTTTACCGGCGTTCTGACCGGTGTATCCCTCGGTTTTTTCTTTGGCACACTTGGCAAAAAAGGAAAGGAAGAAAAAAACGGGCTCATCTTTGCCGTGATCATGCCACTGTGCTTTTTAAGCGGGCTTATGGTCGGCAATATGCGTGTCCTCATTGACCGTGTTGCACCGGTTGTCAACCGTATCAATCCCGCTGCCCTGATCACAGACAGCTTTTACTGCCTGAGCATTTTTGAAGGGCATGCCAGATACACCCGGAATATTGTAACATTGCTTCTTTTATCCGTTCTCTTTATCGGTCTGGGAATTTTGAAAACTAGGAGGTCCCGCTATGCAAGTATTTAACATATTTTTTAAAATTGCAAAGAAACATCTTGGACAAGTATTTATTTTTTCCGGTGTTTTTCTGGTTCTCATTTTCATAATGAGCATCTCGCAGTCTAAAGCGCTGAGCGGTGATTTCAGTGCCAAAAAGATTGATATTACCATACTGGATGAGGATCATTCCATGCTCAGCCAGAGCATACAGGACTACCTTGGCTCCCGTCACAATCTGATAACACTAGCCAAAACAGATACGGAATCCTTGACAGACAATCTGTTTTACCAGCAGATCAGCTATGTACTGACGATCCCCAAAGGATTTGAGGCGCAGTTTTTGACAGATACGCCTCTGAAGCTGTCACACAGCATCAGACAGGACAATGCGAACGGCTTTTTCGTCAATGAACAGCTTGACAGCTATCTGGATTCGATCTCCTTATACTGCACGGGAGGCTATAGTCTGACAGATGCCATTGCCGCTACCGATCAGAATCTGGCAGCATCTCCGAAGGTAGAAACCATTACCTTTCAAAAGACCGGAAACAGCGGAAACAAAACTATGTTTTACTGGTTCCAGTATATGAGCTACATCTTTCTGATGATTTTTCCACTCAGTCTGGTGCCGATCCTTGTGACCTTCCAGCAGACAGATGTCAGTGCCCGTATTGCCTGCTCCGCCCTGCCCGCGCAGGCTCGTACCCTGCAGCTCGGACTCGGCTGTATCTGCTACAGTATTCTGACATGGCTTATTTTCACCCTTGCCGCTGTCCTGTTCTTCGGTCCGAAAAATGCTTTTTCCCAACAGGGACAGTTGTGTATGCTAAACAGCTTTGTATTTACATTGATCTGCGTTGCACTCACACTGCTGTTAAGTACCTTTGGTCTGAAGGACAATGCCCTCAACCTGATTGCCAATATCATCGGGATCGGTATGAGCTTCCTTTGCGGTATTTTTGTACCGCAGTGGTATTTGAGCACCGGCGTTTTAGCCGTTGCAAAGTTTCTCCCGGCTTACTGGTATATCAAGATCATCAATATGGTAACAGGCTTGTCCGGAGAAAGCTACTCCCTTGCAAATTACTGGAAGTACATCGGCATGCAATGTATTTTCCTTGTTGCGATCTTCTCCGTATACCTTATGGCAAATAAGCAACGGAAAAAGGCAAGCCTTGCCTAGCATAAAAAAACAGAGCAGAGGGCTCTCAAAGGAACTCTCTGCTCACATACACATCTACATCTTTGTTGATTTTATACCCATATCACTCTTTATATTCGTATACTCTTGCTTCATACGGCTTCAGCATGCCATGCACGGGATTCGGATAGTTGCATATCACAAGCTTTCCCTTTCTGCCCCTGAACTCTTTTATGTTATGCCATTTCAGGCTATGCGTACTGAAGGAGCATACCACAAGAAGGCTCTTCTGCTGATAGGTACGCTTATATACATATAATTGATTACTGAGCCTATCGTATTCCTTATAGTCTCCCCACAATGCCACATCACTGTTTTTCCGATAACGGAGGCATCTGCGGTAAAGCTTCAGAATACTGAATGGCTGCTCTTCTTCTGCCGCAACATTGATCTTTCTGTAATTCGGATTGATGTAAAACCATGGCTTACCGGTCGTAAATCCGGCATTTTTACTGTCATCCCACTGCATCGGCGTACGCGCAGAATCCCTGCTGGATGCATGGATCCGCTCCATCCCCTTCTC
>ERZ1026977.171-NODE-171-length-37392-cov-7.674157_pt1 | contig 37392 bp, 23 predicted proteins | sample MGYA00519292_ERZ1026977 | MGnify/ENA primary metagenome ERZ1026977 (study PRJEB26926, sample SAMN06164410) | human gut metagenome | biome: ENVO:00009003; feature: ENVO:2100002; material: ENVO:00002003 | host: Homo sapiens | place: USA | collected 2012 ... | reverse complement strand
CGAGATCATGCCTAGTCTCGTGGGCTCGGAGATGTGTATAAGAGACAGGTTTTAACATACTCCTCATAGTCAATTTGTAAACTTACTGAGGCAAAACCATATTGTGGTTCACATTTTTTATGGGCTTTACAAAGACCTTTTTCTAAAACTGATTCTGGCGCAATGATTGGTACTATACCAATAATATTTATTGCATCACTGTATTTTTTCTCTTTGACATATGCTGACAGATCTCTACACATCCAATATATATCATCTTCAACGCCATGCTCTTGTGTGTAATATGATGGTGAATTAATATTTAAATCCATTTTATCTCCTCCTTACCATCCGCCACCATTTAAAGGCGGATATTCCTTGTACTTATAAAAATAATACTCATTCATATCATGTTGCCAGAGATGAATATCAAGCTTATTCCCTTGCTCTAATATCTTCATGTTGGCATTATTAGCATCTAAATACCTTTGCGAATATCTGGTTGTAGGATGTACCGTTTCTCCAAACTTTAATATTTCACTAGTGTTTCCGTCAACTAGCACATATCCATAGTTTGTTCTTGGATCTGATAAAGAATTTCCGTGACTTCCCGTTGACACCTTGACCGGAGAATTAATTCCTACTTCTGCATTAGATGCAAACTGTCCATTCGGTCTATGCCATCTGCCACTTGCATCTTGATAATATCCAGAATGTGTACCACTCTTTATCCCCTTCTCTGTCGCTTCCTTTGCCGTTTTCTCCGCAGTTTCTTTCGCAGTCTTCTCTGTAGCTTTCTCTGTGGCTTCTTTGGCTGCCTTTTCCGCACCTTTTTCGGCGGCTTCTTTTCCGGCTTCTTTTGCCAGCTTTTTAGCTGCAGCTTTCTTTGCCGCTTTCTCTGTGGCATTCTTGGCAGCCTTTTCTCCTGCTTTCTGGGCAGCCTTCTTTCCGGCTTTTATGGCTTGCTTGGTTCCCTTGGCTATGAAGCTTCCTGCCGCCGGTACGATGGCTACTGCCGTTGCTGCTGCCATGGCCGCATTTCCTTCGGCGGTATACCAGAGAAAGTTAATCGCATCTGCCGGATCAAATATAAAGCCCAGCCAGTCAAGGAGCTCGTGACCTGTACGACTGAAGTAGTCCTGGGCACATAAGCCAAATGGATCCACAAGGCTGATCGGATTTCCCTGCACATAGATGTATTTGTTCAGAGACTGGCTGTCTGTGATGCTGCCGTCTATGATGTCTCTGTTGATAAAGCGTTTGATCTGCGGATTGTAGTAACGGGCTCTCATGTAATATAGCCCGTCCGCTCCTGTTTCTACACCGTATCTTCCATTGTACAGGAAGCGGAGCTTTTCTGCCTGCAAGGTTTCCCTGATGCTGCGTTGGTCTGCTGCTTCTCCTGCCATTTTCTGACCGTCCGCATCATAAATTCCGGTAAGCTCGCCATAGGTTCCGTAAGCGATCCTGTAGAGAAGGTCGCCATCTGCATCTGTGATCGCAGTTGTACTGCCGATATGGTTGTAATGGTAGTAGCGTTTTTCTGTATCACTGCCTTTGGCTTCTTTTCTGCTGTCGCTGATGAGACCGTTTCCGTATGTGTAGGTTATGGTTGCGGTTTCCTTGTAGGTCAGCAGATGTTTTTCACTGATCGTTTCGGTCAGGAGCTGGCTGTATGTCGTTTCCTTATCCGTCACAAAGGTATGACGGGTATTTTCTGTCTCTTCTGTCAGTCTGGTATTTTCTGCATCATAGGTATAGGCTGTGACTGTTCCGTCTGCAGCTTTTGTCTCTATAAGACGGTTTCTGCAGTCGTAGGTGTAATCTCCCATTTCGCCGTTAAGCGGTCCGTGAAGCATATTTCCACGTTCGTCATAGGTCACCTTTTCCCCATTGTAAGTAGCAAGCCTGTTGTCCTTGTCATAGGTCATGACTGCATGACCGGCTGCTGTATCTGCTGTTCCACCGATCTTTATGATATTGCCTGCGCCGTCATAGGTGTAGGTATAGCTGTGCAGGAGGCTGCCATCCGCATTTTTGTCCGTCTGTGCACTCAGACGGTCTGCTTTATCATAAGAATAGCTCTCTTCCGTACCGTCTGCACGCTTGAGTCCCGTGCATCTGCCCTTTTTATCATATGTGTAAGTATTTACACTGCCGTCCGGTTCTGTCACGGTAAGCAGATCACCACACTTATCATAGCTGTAACGGACGATTTCACCGCCCGGATAGGTCAGGCTGATACGGTTTCCAAGCTCATCATAGCTGTAGCTTACCGTCTTTCCGTTTGCATCCGTAACAGACGTGACACGGTTTAAGGCATCAAAGCTTCTTTTGACCGTTGTTGTCCTGCCATTCTGCTGCTCGGTTACCTTTGTGATGTTACTGTTTGCATCATAGGTATAAGTGATCCTGCCAAGTGCATCCACTTTGGTAAGGATCCTGCCAAGTGCGTCATAGGTATAATCCGTCTTGGCATCTGCGGTTTTCTCACTTGCCAGAAGTCCCTGTGCATTGTAGGTATACTCTGTCTGTGTATCCGCTGCAGTTCTTACCCGGCTGATCCTGCCTGCACTGTCATATTGATAGGCTGTTTCATTTCCCAGAGGATCTGTCACCGATGCGATCTGCCTGTTCCGGTTGTATGCAATGCTGCTGATCCCCTGTAACGGATCTTTGCTCTCTTTCAGCATACCATCCTGCGTATAGGTATACAAGTACTCTGTTTCCTGTCCGCTGCCACAGGCTGTCCTGTGACGGATCAGATTATCCTGTGCGTCATAGGTATAAGCTTCTTTTCCTGCTGCATCACTTGTCTCTGTCAGTCTGTTCAGGGCGTCATAGGCATATTCTGTAACATTTCCCATGCAGTCTGTTTTACTGATACAATTTCCGTAATCATCATATCTGTAGACCGTCCTGCTGCCTTCAGCATCTGTTGTGGTCAGGATATTTCCCGCTGCATCATAAGTATAACGGTTTGAGATCTTTCCTGCTTTGGTCAGTACAGACTGCTCTGTCATTCTGCCCGCCATATCATAAGTCATTTCCGTGACTGTGCCCATCGCATCTGTCCGTTTTATACAGTTGCCGGCCGCATCATAGGCATAGCTTTCACTATTGCCTCTGGCATCTGTCTGCCTGATCAATCTGCCATGGATATCATATGCATAAGTGATCCTGTTACCAAGGGCATCTGTCTGTTCGGTCAGATTTCCAGCCTTGTCATAAACATAGCTTTCGGTATTGCCGTCCTGATCGGTCACCGTACTTAACAGTCCGTCATTGGTATAAGTATACTGCAAAACTGTTCCGTCCGGGTTTTGTTTTTTCAATATTTTCCCATATGTATCATTTGTATAGAAGGTTGTCAGACCGTTTTCTGTTATGGAGGTAACATATCCATTTTTATCATACGTATAGACGGTATTAGCACTGACTGCACCGGATACTGACAAAAGCTGCCCTGCCGCATCATAGCTGCTCAGTTCTTTTTGTCCCGCTCTGTCTGTTTCTGTTACATTTCCTTCCGTATCATAGGCATATGTCGTTATAATGCCTGCTGCATCTGTTTTTCGGATCAGTCTGCCAGCCACATCATACTTGTAATGGATCTCCCTGTCATTTGTTTTCTCAGTTAGCAGCCTGCCTTCTGCATCATAGGTATATTCGGTCCGGATTCCTCTTGCATCTGTCTGCGAAAGCACCCGTCCCATCTGATCATATACACAACCGGAAGTATTTCCGAGCGCATCCGTTGTCTTAATGAGATTTCCATATTGATCATAAGCGTATTTTGTGCAGTTACCCAGTCTGTCTGTTACACTGGTCCTGTTTCCGTATGTATCATAGGTATAGAACTCTGTTCCAAGCCCTTCCGTTTCCATGCTGCGCAGTGTTCCATCCGGATTATAGGTATAATGACGCACTTCTGAAAGGGCTGAGATATATTCGCTGATCCTGCCCTTTTCATCATAACGGTAGGTTCCGGCGGTTCCTTCCCCGGATGCAATATTTACCGGATTGCCATCTGTATCATAGCTGATCTGCGCCTGCTGTCCTGTCGCAGTTTCCTGCTTCGTCAGGTTTCCGTCTGCATCATAGGTATACGCTGTGGCTTTTCCATCCGGCTCTATTTTCTTTATCAGTCTTCCTTTTTCATACAGGTAAGAGGTCTCTGCTCCATTCTCATCTGTTTCTGATAAAATATGCTCAAACAGATCGTAATAATAGGTTCTGACTGCTCCATCTCTTTTTTTGATTTCTGTCCTGCCTACGCGGGAAGTAGGTTCTGTGTAAGTAAGTTCTGCATATCTGTCATCGCCCGCCTCTTTCTGCCGGATCACTCTGCCTGCTTCATCATAGCTGTTTTCCACCAGAACAGTTCCCATTGGGCTGACAACAGTCAGCATACATCCTTTTTCATCATAGGTATAAGTCGTCAGATTTCCTTCTTCATTCCGGTAACCGGTAAGGCAGTCATTTTCATCGTATGCAAAGCTTACGCCTCTTCCATGAGAATCTCCGGCGTTTACCAGCCTGCCATTTGTGTCATAGGAAAGTGTCACAGTTTCATCTGTTGTCCGGTTATGGATCGTAAGTGCTTCCTCGGTTCTTTCATAGCTGATCACCTGCCCATTCGTATCTTCTCTTTTATATAACACACCTTCTTTATCAAAATACCATTTATTTTCCTCGGAATCTGTCAACCGATAGCTGCCATCTTTATCTTTTGTAATCCACACATTCGGATCAGCTTCCGATACATAATTTCCGGGGAATGCGTGATCGGGTACATTTATAATATCCACTGTCTTTATACTGCCTGTTACTGCTGTTTTATCGCTTTCCAGCTCCTCTGCAGTTGCAAGGGCTGCCATTTCAAAATACTCTTCTTTCGTCTCCCATGTATGCAGTACGATTTTTCCGTGCTTTTCTGAGATATTATACTCATAACTGTGACGGAAGCCTCTGCCTGCCTCTCCGATCTCAGCAGCCTTCCGGGAATCATAAGACAGATCTAAAAGGCTGTCTCCTTCTCTGTTCGTAAAAGCATGGATTTCCTGTGTAAATGCACCTGTCGCCACATTGACCGGATCGCCGTAATAAGTACTTCCATCCTCATTTACATACATCTTATGATTGGCAGACATATTTCGGATCGGAGCAATGATAAGTGTAACGCCCAGATTTTCACCCTTTAATATCTCTGCCTTTGTTTCTACCAGCTCCAGATAGTGTTTTTCATCACTTGGTGCTATTCCCAGCTGCAGCATTCCGGTAACGCTTTGTCCGGGGCGTAAGATACCCACATCCAATATATCCTGCTCTCTGACCAGCGGAACAGCAGTACTCTCTGTTCCTTCCGAAATGACATATTGCTGTGCTCCTTCTTTCGTAGATCCAAATGTTGTCTTTACATTATAAAAATCATGGTCAGATCTGTTCTGCAATGAAAAATAAATATAGGATTCTTCGTCATAAAAAACAGCACTGTCCGGCTGTACGATCATATACAGTCCTTCTCCCGCACTGACAGTTACATCCTGTTTTGCAACAAATTCCCGGTGGATCGGTACATGGAACGGCTCCATATTAGCACTGAAATCTGCCCGGATCTCATAGCTTCCGCTTTTATCGCCTTTTACGATCCAGCTTGCCAGTGCACACTCCTGTCCCTCTATATCACCAAGCTCCTTTGTCATTGTCTGCCCGGATTTTGTTGCTGCAAGTGAGAGTCCCCCCGGCAGAGAAAGGGTTGCGGAGGACTGGGATAATGTGAATCCACTATCCGCCTGATTGATAACCGCGAGCTGTACATTATACATATCCTTTAACCAGGAAACGGTCTGTTGTGTATTTACATAGATCAGTGCCTGCGGCTGTGGCTCTTCATTTTCTGCTTCAGGTTCTTTACAGATAACCTGAATACTTCCCCCGTTGCCCTCTGCTGTATATGTGCGGAAGCCGCCACCTCTACTACTTCCCTTTTTTAATGTGCCTGCTGACATACCGCTGAATACAACCGGTATAGGGCGTTCTTCATACCCCAGTGTTACGGAGAATGTATAGGTATGCAGGTTTTCCGGATCTGACAGATCCACGCCTGCCTCTATGATCTCCTCAAGCGTCATCCGATGGAAAGTCAGGTTTCCTGTTACCACTTCCCCGGAAGGGAGGCAGATCTTCTTTTGCAAAATTTCACCCTTGCTGATCGTGATCTGCTCCTGTTTCGGCAAATATCCTTCTGTAAACGCTGCTATTTCATAGGTTCCAGGCTCAAGTATAAGCTCTGCTGCACCGTTTTGATCGGTTTTTGTACGAAATGCTTCCTGTCCTGATTCATCCGCACTGATATACAGATCTGCACTGGCAAGAGGACTTCCATCAGATCCCATCACTGACAACTGCAGCTTTCCGTTCTGCTCCGCGTCCTTTACTTCTATTGTACCATAGGTACTGTTTTTATTTCCTGCCTGATCCGCAACTGTCAGCGTTACTGTATAGGTTCCGGCTTTTTTATAAGTGTGAACAGGCTTGCTTCCTGTCTGTTTTGCGCTTTCGTCTCCAAAATCCCACGTATAGGATTTGATCCTGACATTATCCGTTGAACCTGTTCCATCCAGATGTGATGCAACTCCGGTCAGTCCTGTCATGTTCTGCGGCAAAACAGCTACCGGCGCAATGGTATCAACACTGCTGGCATGGTTGTATTCTGTACTGCTTTCACTGTAATTTCCGTTTTCGTCATAGCTTCTGACTTTGTAATAATAAACCTTTCCCGGTTTTGCGGTCGTATCCTCATAGCTGCCTTCCGTTGTGCTCTTTACACAGGTAAATTCTTTTTCGCCATATTCTTTTCTGTAAATCTCATACAGTTCTGTGCCCGTATCCGCTGTTCCATACTGCAGATCTATCCGGAAGCTTCCTGGTTTTGTTGTAAGTTCCGGTTTCTGAGGCGGGGTCAGATCAAAGGTATAGTTTTTCGTAAATGCCTCACTGTAATTTCCTGCTTCATCTATCGCGATCGCTTTGATCTCATATGTGATATTTTCTGATAATTCTTCTGTCTGCATGGCTGCAGTTTTATACTGCTGTCTTCCGGATGCAGGAAGATCAGCAAATACAATCCAGTCTTTTTCACCGCCCAGCTCCCTGTAGGAAAGCTGTATCTGTGACAGTCCTGCATTATCTGCTGCCAACACAGTAATAGCCGGATCAATGCCAAGTGTTTCTGTGTCAGCAGGTCCGATTCCGTATATAACCGGCCGCTCTTTATCCTGCTCTGCCACAGCAGTGATTTCTTCCGAGTATTCGCCCTCATTTCCAGCCTGATCGATGGCAGATATTTTGTAGGTGTAGCTGTTGCCCGGTTTCACATCCGTATCATAGGTATTCAGTATGGAAGCCTCTCTTATTTTTCTAAAGGAGCTGCCATACTTTTTGTAAACTCTGTACGCCTGAATGTCTGTTTCTCCTGATTCTTCCCATGTCAGTCCGATACAGCCGTCCGTATCCGTAACACGTACTTTTTTTACCTGCTGCGGCGGTGTATGATCGATCGTATATACGATCTCCACCTGCTTTTCTTCCTCTGTCAGAGCATTATGATTGCCTGCTGCATCATATACCTCAAATCGAACGCCAATCTCTCCTTCCGGCATTTTTCCCGTATCCCATAAATAACTGAAGCACTTCCTGCTTTCCATCTCGTCTGCCCTGACTTCTGCCAGCACAGTATACTCTTGTCCATCTGTCGTATAAGAAAATACTGCCTTGTCAAGTGTGGCATTATCTTCTGCCTGTATTTCCAACCGGATCTGTTTGCCATAAGACCCTTTTACGGGACCGATCCTCTTTATAACTGGACTGACCGTATCCTGCACTGTAGTCAGTGTGATCTCATCCGATTCTTCCCCTCTGTTTCCAAGATCATCATATCCAGCCACACGGAAAGTATACTCTGTCTGTGGCTGCAGATTTTTGCAGTCATATCCAAGACTGTCTGTTATTTCCGCCACCTTCTCCCAGAATATGCTGCCATCCTTTTCTGTCTTTCTTTCTACCAGGAAATATGCAAAATCCGTTTCCGTAACATCTTCCCATCGCAAGCGTATCACAGATGCCAATGTATCACATTTAGCCATCTTGATTTTGGCGATACCTGTATTATCAATTTCATACCGTCTTTGGAACAGATTCTGGCTTACATTTCCCGCACAGTCCCGTGCTTCCGCCTTTACAAAATATTGTCCGTCTTCATAGCCCGTTGTGTCCAACACACAGGTTGCTTTATTGTTCTCCGCCTGCACTTTTGCCAGTTCTGTCCATGGATTCTCACTGTCTTCTCTAATGTAGAAAACAAAGCTGTCTATCTTTCGGTTATCATACCCTTCCGCACTGATCTGCAGTTTACCATTTACTCTTCCAGGATCCGGTGACAGAGCCGTCAGCTTCGGCGCAATTGTATCCTCTGTTACCTGCAATGCCTGCGTACAATCACTGGGCTTGCTTTTCCGTCCATATACATCTACTGCAGACATTCTGTACCGGTAACTGTGACCGGCTGATACGGTTCTGTCCATATATGCCCGGCACATAGGATCCTCTATCGTTTCCAATGCATCATAATTGCCTGCGTCTGTACTCCTGTAAACAATATAGCCGGCGATATCCGCACTGTCAGAAAAATCCCAGGTCAGAAGGATCACATCTTCTTTTAACTGCGCCTCTACTTGTTTTGGTGGATCCGGTATTGTCCGGTCAATCGTACAGATAACCTCCTCTTCCGCCTGATTGCCATCTCTGTCCGTCAGCACTGCTTTGATCCTAATCTCTTTATTCCCTGTTCCGGCAAATTCCGGCAATTCCCAGTTCATAGCTGCCTGCAGATAATTTCCCCCATAGCGGCTCTGCCAAACCGGCTCTTTATTTATTTTCTGCCAGTTTTTCTTTCCTTCTTCTGTCCAGTAAAAGTCAGCATAATTTCCAGAGCTGTTACCTGTATTTTCAAAAATTACCTGCAGTGTTGTTTCCTTTGCTGCAATAGAAGTCTGATCTGCAGGTTTAAGCTCTGTAATATACGGCATCTTCACAAAAGCTTCCCGTATCTGACTTTCTTCTGATTCGTTTCCTGCCAGATCAAATGCTTTTATGGTATAACGGTATAAAACATATTCCTGCAGTCCATTTTCCAGATCCTTTCCATAATCTGTGTATTGCGGCTTAGCTGTCTCTGCGATCTTCTTTCCATCCCTGTATACAAAATAGCCTGCAACACCCACGTTATCCTTTGCTCCACTGTATCCAAGCGTAACCGAAGAACCGGTTCTTGTATGCACCCACACATCCGTCGGGGGCGTCGGTGGTGTCAGATCTGTTGCAACATATATTTCTATGGGCTCTGTCTGAGCGGCATTTCCAAATATATCCTGCACCTGTATATAGTAAACATATGTACTCTGTTGAAGTACAGCGGTATCCGTAAATTGATAGCTGTCCTTTCCATTGTTTTTGACAGAGCAGATTTTTCGATAAGCTTCTTCCATATCATTTCCACTGACCGCCTTTCTGTAAACCTGATATACAGCACAGTCCTCATCTGCGCTCCGGTTCCATGTCAGTGTGATCTTTGCATCCTTCTCACTTCCCGTCAGCTCCGGTAATGCCGGCGGTGTTCTGTCAAGATGCAGTGTAAGCTCCTGCTGTGCTGCATTCCTGTCTTCATCAAGCACAACCACACGGACACGGATATCTGCATCCTCCAAAAAGGCAGAGGTATCCCAATAAATCCGAGAAGTTGTATTGGCAATAAACGGAGACACCGAGGTTGTCCCGATCAGTTCCCAGCTATCTGTGTCCGGTTTGTAATAGCTGCAGGTAATCGTCTTCTTTCCTGCTTCCGCATAATTGAGAAGTGTTACATCGATTTCGGATTTCTGTTTACCGATCCGAGCTCCATTCTCCGGTGTTATATTTAAAATGACGGGCAGGGTTACCAGACAGGATAACTTGTTGCTTTTTTCCGCTTCGTTCCCTGCCTCGTCCACTGCCACAACCTCATATTGATAGCTCTGATCCGGCTCTACTTCTTCATCCCGGTAGTTTAATTTATCAGAGATTTCTGTCAGCAGTTCTCCGTTTTTATAAATACGATATGCTTTAACTCCCACATTGTCGGTTGCTGCCTTCCAGCTAACTGTCACTGCACTGCCACTGCTGCTTTTGACCGCTATGGTTGTCTTTGACGGTGCTTCCAGATCCGGCGGTGTTGTTACTTTGATCTCGTCAGAATACGCACTCTGATTATCCACATCATCTACTGCATATATTCTGTAAGATATCGTCTGTTCCGGTTTTAAACCTGTTATTAACCGGCTGCTTACTATGTTATGCCCGGATAACATTCTCCAGTAAGCTTCTCCTTCATTTTTACTCTCTACAATATAATATTTTAAATCGGGCTCCGTTGTCTGATCCCAGCTTAGTCTGACCGTTGTACAGGTAACCTCTGCATGTATTCCCGCAGGTACAGCCGGTGGTGTATTGTCTATGATCAGCTTTGCAGTCTTTTCATCACTTTTATTCCCTGCACGATCTTCCGCATATGCGGTCAATAGGTAATCACCGTCTTCATATTTCCGCGTATCTATGGTTACATCTTTGCTGTACCCATTTACCCCCGATACCACCTCATAAATCGTATTTTCTGTATCATTCTCCCGTTTTCCAGTGATAACAAATCTATTCACATTTCTGTTATCTGTCGCATACAGCCGAACAGTTGTAATTTCCCTATTTTTTTCTTCTCCTATTACTCTAAAAGACTTTAGAACAGGGGCTTGTGTATCCGGATGCTTATAAACAGCCGGTATCTCCGTCTTATCACTTTCATTTTCAAAGGCATCTATTGCGGTCACTGCATAAATATAGGTTTTTCCGTCCTGTACGGTTGAATCATAATAATTGTTCCACCAGCGCTCTGCAAGTTTCTTATATATCTCTGTGTTTTCTTCTCTCCTATAGATACCATAGTATTTTGCATCAGCTATCTTATCCCATTCCAGATAAATGTTTTCTTCATTCTCCACCACTGTCACAGCAGGCTGTTCAGGCGGCGTCCGGTCTAAATGCAATGTAATTGATTCCGCTGTCACACCTCCATCTATATCTGTCAATTCTGCATATACCGTGATGTCCTGCTCCTGTTTAAATTTAGACAGATCTATTGGATACTCTTTCGTATATCGGTATTTCCCCTCAAACCAATTGTCTTTCCATTTTGTCAGGCTTTCCTTTACTACTTCTGTTTCTGTATCAGCTACCGGATCATGATAATATATTCTAAACTGATTATCATTGAAGCCCGGAACCCAATTCATATATGGTGTAATGGTAACCGTTTTTCCAACAGCAGACCCATTTTCCGGTAATACCTTATAAAATGCCAAAGGCTCTGCCTTTGCCGTAATTTCTTTTCCCTTTGCAGATTCCCATCCGGCCTCATCTATCGCCGTAATATAATAAGTCGCTTCTTCATTGGCATACTTTTCTTCAATCCGCACTTCAGTTTCTGTTACTTCTTTTATACATGCTCCATTTCGATATACCTTATAGGACGCAATCTTCCCGTTATCCTTCGGTTCCTTCCATGTCAGATAAACGGCTTTCCCTGTTATCTTCTCCAACAAAAGGCTGTCTACCGGATCCGGTGGGATTTCATCAGACCGCAGATCCACAAAATTAGCTACTTTGCTATTGCTCCCTACATGTATAGTTTGCAAAAGATCTCCGCATGCTCTGAGCATATGGTTTTTTCTTGATCTGAATCCATAACTCAAATTGATTGTCCCATATACATCCAATGTTCCGTCTGTTAATAAACCATAATAGTCTGTGAAGTACATGCAATCACCGGATACAGAAACATGATCTTCCCCATGCTGCATCTGCAAGCCATAATTGTATTTATTATCATATACCTTTAAATCACCATGAATCTCTATATCACAGCTTTCGCAATCCAAACTGCCTTTTTGAATAAGCAGATAGCCTTCTGTTTCCAGATTTCCGCTTACTCTGATTCTGCCATCCACAAGCATATTGCCCTCTACATACAGCTTTCCCTGTCCGGTAACAATTGCTATATCACTACAGGTAAAATCCCCCTTAATTGTCAACATATGCCCATCCAGATACAGCTTCTTTCCCCTTAATACATAATCCTCTGAAAGTATGACATCTCTTGTCAATCTGATATAATCATCATCATAAATGAGCTCCGGTATATTTTCACTGACTGTTCCCTCACTGACACTTCCCCCGCTGACAGCCGGAGTCTTTTCTTCTTCATCCCACTTCGATGTTTTCACATCAAAATTCATCTGTCGTTTTACCGCTATACCCGATCCAAAACCCCATAATGTATCCTCACATGCTACCAGATTTTTTATTTTGTAGCGATAATCTACTCCTGACAGTATATATGCAAATGCAGGATCCTCATTATAAAGAGGAGTGATTTCATATAAATAGCCTCCTTGATTATTAAGCATATAGTATTCATCCCGTATCTCAACCCATTCCCCATAACCGCTTTCTAACGAGCAGTAAAAATTTGTGTTACAGCGGTTCCATGTAATTGCATCTATTGAATACCAGAAACATGCTTCAAAATAACATAAAAACATATCATTTTTATATCTGCTTTCTGCATAACATGATTCATAGTATTCTTTATGGGCATCTATAGACGATACCAGCTTTCCATCCAACTGTAATGTATTGATCGTATTAGCCACCGGATCTGTCACGATCAGCTTATTCTGTGCACAGCACAGGCTGTTGCACGCTTTTATATCTGCCTCTGTTTCTATCTGTGTAAAGCTTTTACCATCCTGACTTCTCCACAATGCAAATGAATCCATATCCTGATACTGACATTGGCTAAAATTTTCCCCATCCGATGCCAGATACCATGCATTATCTCCATAAGTCATAGCTGTGACCAGCCGGTTTCCAAAATCAATACGCTCCCAGACTTTTCCATCCACGCTTCTCAAAAAAATGCCTTTTATTCCATACAGATAGAATGCATTGTTTATAAATTTCATCTGCAGCATTTTATAGGTGTCATTCGTTTCACCATTTGTCCCCGGTAATAACCCTGTCTGTGTCCAAGTCATTGCATCATCCGAAATATAGAAAACACCTGCGTTGTTCAATAAGGCAAAAACACCATTCCCATAAGCCGCTGCCACCGGCTCTCCCGTATTAGTTTCAAACACCTCCCAGTCAGTGTAAGCTCTTGCCTGCGTCTGTGTCGTCGTAATCGGTATGCTGGTACAGAAAATGGCTATGATACATAAAATCGCCAGATATCTTCTTCCCATTTGTTTTCTCATTTTTCTTTTGTGTTCCTGTCTCATACTGTCCCCCTGTTATCTCGATTCTCCATATATAAAATTACAGCAATAGCAAACCTAAACATGTTCATTTTGCTATTGCTGCATTATGTGTGTTTGTTATCCTGTTCTCCATTTTACCCTCCGGATTGCCGAACCGCATCTGGGATAGACATGATGTATTACACCATCGATACGATATGGGATAATTATCGAGTCTGGGGTTCGGCGATCTGTTTGCTTATTTTCGTCTTTTGTATTCTTGACTTGCATTAACCGATCAGTTTAAAAAGCCACCAAAGAATCGAGCAATCCAATAACATATGTCCAACCCCCTTTACATAAAATAAGCAGGCCAGCACAATGCTTAACCTGCTTTTATTTTATCTTGTTTGTTTTTTGATTGCGATGCCGTTCAGCCCAAAATCGCTACCGTTCAGCCCAAAACAGTCGTTTCACAGTTCGTTTCCGGTATGATGATCTCTGTGATAAACCTGTTTCCTTCCACTCTTGCTTCATAAACACCACCGTTCTGCTCTATACTCATTTTGGCATTTTCAATACCAAATCCATGATCTCCTTCTGTCTTTGAAGAAATAAAGACGCCTTTTTCTTTTACCGGGTTTTGTTCAAAGTAATTTTGAACAACAACATATAATGCATCATTCAAATATTTCACCTGTACCGTTATCTCTTTCTGCTTCGTTTTCTCCGCCGCTTCAAAAGCATTGCAAAGCAGGTTGTAAAATATTGTACAGATATCATAATTTGACAGAGTAAATGGACTCTGTAATTTTCCATGCCATTCACAATGTACCTCTTTATACTTGCATGACAGATCATTTAAAATTGCCGACACCATTTCATTTCCTGTATTGATATCAAATCCTGTACGCTCCAGAGAATGACTTATTTTTTCAAGATATTCCTGCAGTTCCCCATATTGTCCCTGTTTTCCCAATATTGTCATACAATACAGATGATTTTTGATATCATGGCGGAACGCCCGTATTTCCTTATTCTTTTCCAGAAGCAATGTATAATAATTTGCCTGCGCGTCCAGTATTTTTCTGTTCATATCCTGTTCGCGCTTCAAATATTCATTTTCGCCCGTTTTATGAAACAGCAGTCCGCCAATGATCAGAAAAATAATGCCGCTGCAGATAAGTCCTCCCAGCCAGAGGTTATGGTAAATTGCCTTATATTCATTCATCATTGACAGTTGTGCACAGGTCAGATAAATGAGAGATGCCCCACCACCCAGTATATATAGTGATGCATATGCAGGCGTCGGCAAATGTATCTCCTCCCGATTTTTCTTTCGCAGCACGCCATATATGACTAACAAACCGATCAGCGTTACACTGTTTATTACAGTATACAAGAGAATATTTCCTTGTATCTGCTCCATTGTGAGGCCCAGACAGCGGATAAATACCAGTGAATTTAAAATGTCCAACATACTCACAACAATATAAATGACCGGAATCATCCAGATCTTTCTATATTCTGCCGCATTCAGGCATAATGTGAAGACCGTCAAAATGACAAAGAGCACAGACCGATTCATATTTTCCCGAAAAACAGTCAGTGTCGTAAGCAGCAGCACAGCCGCCAGATAAAAGAAAAATACCTTTCTCTTCTGCTTTATTTTAAAAATTCCGGCTGATGCTATATATGTCTTCAGGAACTCTACCGTAAACAGCAATACATTTAAAATGATCATCCCTTTTTCCTCTTTCTATAAATAGATTGCGTGTTTTTTAATATATTCCATATACGCTTTCCTTACCTCCTGCTGTCTTCGGCGGGATAAGGGAATGCGTGGCTGCAGTTCCTGCAGCACAACCTCCTGATTGCCTACATAGCGGATCGCACGCAGTGCTACCACATAGGATTTGTGCGTCTGGATAAATTCGGCCGGATCAAGCATCTCATAGATCTCCCGCATGGACGATCTGACTACCAGCTCTCCTGTCTTTGTCACGATATAAGTTTCATTATGTACGGCCTCCAGATACAGAATATCCCGGATCCTGATCCGAAATACCTTTTCTCCGGTCAGCACCAGATACTGCTGCTGAAGCTCCTCCTCTGCCGCACAAAGTGCTTCTTCAAGCTGATCTTCCCGGACCGGCTTTTGTAAATACCGGAATGCCCTGACTTTAAAGGCATCCTGCATATAATCGGTATAGCTGGTTAGAAATATCACTTCTCCGTCATATTGCAGCTCCTTTAATTTTGCTGCCAGCTCCATTCCGCTTGCCGGCGGCATCTCAATATCTAAAAAGACCAGATCATATTGGTTAAATGTATCTAACAGTCCCTCTCCTCTGAGATACATTGTCACAATACAATCCGGTCTGTGCGCTTCTAAAAGCTTTTTCAGTTGCTCCATGATGATCTGTTCATCATCACATATGGCTATATGCAGCATATTTATCACTTCCTGTTCAATCTGTCTGTATATTCCTTATATTACCAGTTCATAAAGAAATAGCAACTTTTTTTCTATTACAAATTTGTAATTTATTGCTCCACAGAAGTGATATTATTTATGTTTTAGTTTATCTCTCCAGACTGCCTGCTGCTCCATGACAAAGGAAATCCCAAGCGTCGCCAGCGGCAAAAGCAGCACCATGTAATAATAAATATAGCGCGATTTTGCTTCCCACAGAAGCTGAAACAAGAAGCCGCCGATCAAAAGAAGGGGCAGTATGCCAAACAGATACTGCTTTTCCGTTCCTTTTCCTTTCTTTCCGGCTTTTCCCATCTGGAGTCTGATACACCCCAAAAAGGCAAGCAGGTACAGTAAAAACTGATAGCTGTTCATATATGACAGATAAGGCTGATACCGGTTACCAAACATTAACTGGTATTTTCCATTGGATATCTGCTCGGTATCAACACTTGCGCGGAGTACCAGAAGAGATTCCGCCGTCGGCTCGTTCCACTGGCTGAGTGCTTTCCCTTTATAAAAGGCAAGACAGGCTTTTGGATCTTTTCCAAATTTCCGGATCCGCTCTGCCATGTAAGCTTTGGCTTCCCGGTCTACTGCTTCCGCATCATAGCCGCACTCTGCATACAGTTCCGGTCCGTAACCGTTATACCAGCCGTTCCCCCGGATATCCTCCATCATGCCCATAGCGATCCATGCAGATACCGGAATCCCATCTGAAACCTTTTCTCCCGCCCGCAGCTCATACTGCCATGTCACAAGCCCTCTGCCGGCAAATACAGCTGCAAAGGTCACAAGGATAGCTGCAAGCAACCATTTATCCCATTTTCTGATCATCATCAGCAGCAAAACAATTGCCACTGCGATCAGTACGATCATGGCATTTGCCCGGCATATGACCATCAGACATGCAAAAGCCGCCAGCCACAGCATACGCAGCTTTTTCCGGTCATCCAGAAAGGATGCAAGCTGCCATAAAAAGGCAAAGGTAAAGCAGATTGCCAGAGCTTCTCCGTATAAAAAGGGCAAATACAGATAGATCGGCAGATACAACAGATAGCAGAAAGAAAAGCTGCTGCCCTGCCGGATAGCATGCAGTTTTTTCAGAAAAAGTTGTCCGAAGGCAAGTGCCGCCGTCATAGCAAGCAGATTGGCAAAAACAAGTGCCTTTACGTTCCATACACCTGTCAGACGGAAAACAAGCTCCGTATACAAGGTCAGTCCGAGCTGATAAGGATACTGATCCAGATAACCGCCTGCCTGCAGCGGACTGTAATCTCCTTCTATGAACTTTGCCGCGCTGTCACAAATATACCACGGATCGCTTCCTGCCTGATAGACAGTTCCGTCCTGTATAAAGAGAAAGGCTGCCAGCACAAACATAAGGATAAGCAGCGCCTGCAGCAGCTTCTGTTTCCGATAATTAATCTGTCTGATTCCATAAGAAACAAGTAACAGCAGGAAAAACAAAGCTGCTGCTCCCACCACCGTTTTCCAGACAGAATCCTTCTGCGGGGTTGCGATCTCCAGATATTCCACCGGGAAAAGATAGGAATAACGGAGCGCATACAAACTAAGCCCCAGCAGGATCAGACCTGCCAGAGCTATGATACATTTCATAAAAATGTCTGTTATTTTTTCTTTCATGCAGACTCCCTTTTCTTCACAACGGTACAAGTATATCGTATCTTAAGTAACCGTTGCGGATACTTGTCCGGTTATTTACGGACGATATTTTAGCTTGTATACAGTTGTGCATAAAAGCCCTTCTTTGCCAGAAGCTGTTCATGGTTACCCTGTTCAATGATATTTCCGTCTTTCATCACAAGGATCAGATCCGCATCTTTGATCGTAGACAGTCTGTGCGCCACGATAAAGCTTGTTCTGCCTTCCATCAGACGTGTAAAGGCACTCTGGATCTTCAGCTCTGTTCTCGTGTCGATGGAAGAGGTTGCTTCATCCAGGATCAGCATAGGCGGAAGTGCCAGCATGATACGGGAAATACACAAAAGCTGCTTCTGTCCCTGTGAAAGCATACCGCCGTCTTCTCCGATCACCGTATCATACCCCTTTGGCATACGGCGGATAAACGGATCAGCATAGGCTGCCTTTGCCGCTTCTATCATTTCCTCATCAGTTGCCTCCGGCTTACCCATTTTGATATTGTCACGGATCGTACCGGATTTCAGCCATGTTTCCTGCAATACCATACCATAGGAAGAACGCAGGCTCTTTCTTGTCATATCACGGATATCTGTCTGATCGACGCAGATCTTACCGCTGTTTACATCATAAAAACGCATCAGCAGGTTGATGATCGTTGTCTTACCACAACCTGTGGGCCCTACGATCGCAATATTTTGTCCCGGCTGTACCTGAAGGTTGAAATCCTGAATCAGCTGCTGCTCCGGTGTGTAGGAGAAATATACATGTTCTGCCGTTACATTGCCCTTTGCATCTGACAGCACAGCTGCATCTTCCGCATCCGGGATCTGGGACTTCTCCTCGATCAGTTCAAAAATCCTGCCCGCACAGGCAATGGCATTCTGCAGCTCCGTAATGACCGCGGATACATCGTTAAACGGCTTTGTATACTGATTGGAATAGCTTAAAAAGCTGGACAAAAGCCCGACTGTCATCTTTCCGCCGATAACGGCAAATGCACCTGTCAGTCCGACGCCTGCATATACAAGAGCGTTGATAAAACGGGTACTTGGGTTTGTCAGGGAAGAATAAAAGATTGCTTTCAGCGAACATTTCTGCAATCTGTCATTGATCTCGTCAAAGCGGGCGATTGCTTCCTCTTCCTGTCCGAATGCCTTTACGACCTTGGCATTTCCGATCATTTCATCGATCAATGCTGTCTGCTCTCCTCTGGTTACCGACTGCTCACGGAACATCGTATATGTGTGTGTTGCAATAAAGTTGGCAACAAACAACGAAAGCGGTGTTACCACAACAACCACACAGGTAATGCCGACATTGAGTGTCAGCATGATGATCAGTGTCCCCAGAATGGTCACGATACCGGTAAAGAGCTGTGTAAAGCCCATCAGAAGGCCATCCGCGAACTGATCCACATCAGTGATCATACGACTGACGATCTCACCGTAAGAATGCGAATCTATATATTTCAACGGCAGATTCTGCAGCTTGTCAAAGGCTTCCTTCCGGATATCCCGTACTACATGATAGGTTACTTTATTATTGATCTGGTTCATGATCCACTGCAGAACAGCCGTGATCAGAACAAGTACACCGATCGCAAACAGATAGCCCTTGATCGGTCCGAAATGCACACCGGTCTCTACGATCTGGTCAATGGCACGTCCGACCAGGATCGGTACATATAGGGTCAGCACAACAACCGCAATGGAAAAGAGGAAGGATAACAGGATCAGCATTCTGTAATGTTCCAGATATTTCCAGACTTTTTTCAGAACATCTTTCTGTTTCATTTTACTCCACTCCTTTCTTATACTGGGATTCAAAGATCTCACGGTAGATCTCACATGTCTTTAACAGTTCGTCATGCTTTCCTTTTCCGACCAGCTTACCATCGTCAAGCACAAGAATCTGGTCTGCATCCATAATGGCGTTGGTACGCTGCGACACAATAAACACGGTCGGATGATCCGGCATTCGGCGGATCGCTTTACGGAGGTTGGCATCCGTTGCCATATCCAGTGCGGAAGCACTGTCATCCAGAATAAGGATCGGCGCATGCTTCATGATCGCACGGGCGATCGTCAGTCTCTGTCTTTGTCCGCCGGATAAGTTTTTACCCGCCTGGGAGATCTGTCCGTTCAGACCGCCTTTGACACGCACAACATCCTCAGCCTGCGCGATCTCAGCCGCCTGCTGCATCTCTGCTTCCGTTGCATCGCGCTTTCCCCATTTCAGGTTCTCTGCGATCGAGCCCTGGAACAATACTGCCTTCTGAAGCACCATGGCAACCTGTCTCTGCAGTTCTTTTTTCGTATAATTCTTTACATTCTTGCCATCGATCAGGATCTTTCCCTGTGTTGCATCATAATAACGCGGAATCAGATTGACAAGCGAACTCTTACCGGAACCTGTTCCGCCGATAATACCGATGATCTCTCCCTTTTTCGCCGTAAAGGAAACATCTGAAATAGCAGCCTCACTGTCTGCATGATAAGCCAGTGACACATGATCGAACACAACCGCATTTTCCGGATCTGTCACTTCTGCTTCCGTTTCTTTTTCCTGCCATTCCATGGAAGAATGGATATCAAATACATCTGAAATTCTGTTTGCACTTGCCAGTGCTTTATTGATCGTCACGATCAGGTTTGCGAGCTTGATCAGCTCGACAAGGATCTGTGACATATAGTTATACAGTGCTACCACCTGACCCTGTGTCAGAATACCCTTCTGTACCTGCAGTGCACCTGTCCAGATGAGCACGATGATTGCAAAGTTGATGATGACATAGGTCAGCGGGTTGGTCAGTCCTGAGATAGAACCGGACTTTTTCTGCATTCTGGTCAGTTCTTCGTTTTTCTGTCTGAAACGTGCCAGCTCTTCGTCCTCCTTACAGAAGGCGCGGATCACACGGATACCTGTCAGGTTTTCTCTGGCGGTCAAAAGAACATCGTCCAGCTTTGCCTGTACGGATTTCATCATCGGGATATTCAGATACATGATTCCAAAGACAACGATCGATAACAGAATGATCGCACCGACAAAGCTGAGTGCTGCTTTAAAATCGATCGTAAATGCCATGATCATGGCACCGAATACAACGAACGGAGAACGCAGGAACAGTCTGAGTGCCATATTGACACCATTCTGCAGCAGGTTGATATCACTCGTCATACGGGTGATCATCGTGGAAGTTCCGATCGTATCTACCTCTGAAAAGGAAAGGCCCTGCAGATGGGAAAACAAAGCATGTCTGAGCTTTGTTGCAAAGCCGACCGCTGCCTTAGCACTGAAATACTGCGCCGTTACCGCGCAGGTCAGTCCGATGAGGGCAAGCAAAAACAGAAGCAGGCACATACGGATGACATAGCCCTTATCTGCATGTGCAATACCGGTATCGATAATAGCCGCTACGACAAGCGGTACAAACAGTTCAAAGGATGCCTCCAGCATCTTAAAAAGCGGCGCAAAAACGCATTCCTTTTTGTACTCACGCAAATAGATGAATAGTTTTTTCATGATCTTGTCCTTCTTGTAATGTCATTTTTTCTATGTTAGTATTGTGCTAAATTATAATGATGCTATACGGATTGTTACGTGCTCCGCACAGCGTGGTCTATGACTTTTGACCCTTGCATCATTATATATCAGACAGAAAGGAATTACAAATGACGAAGCTGCTATTTTCAGATATTGACGGAACACTGCTCAGAAAGGACGGAACAATCTCTCCCACTCTTGCCCGGAAGCTCCGGGAAATGGGACAGGCAGGGCATGGCATGATCCTGTGCTCCGGCCGCCCTCTCGACGGCATCCTTTTGGTGCAGTCCTACCTTGAAAGTCTCTCTATTCATTTTCCATACTCCTATGTGATCGCTAACAACGGTGCACTGGTCTATGACTGTAATGAAAAGAAAGCAGTTCTGGAGGACAGACTGCCTATAGAGCTGATCCCGCGGGCACAGGCACTTGCAAAGCAGTACCATGTCCATCTGCAGACTTATACCGATCACGAGATCGTCTGCGAAAAAGAAACACCGGAGCTTTTACATTATCAGACGCATGTAAAGATTCCTGCAATCTTTGCACCGGATTATACAAAAGCATTGTCCAGACCTCCCTTTAAAATGCTGGCGCTGAGTCTGGACGGTTCTGACGCACTGAAACAGTTCCGTGTGCAGATACAGACCGCACTCGGAGACGGCGTACAGACAATGTTTTCCGGCGCAGGGTATCTGGAGATCTTCTCCGCACAGGCAAGTAAAGGCAATGCACTGCGTTTTCTGTGCGACTATCTTTCCGTTCCTGTCAGCGATAGTATTGCTGTCGGTGATTCCGAAAATGATATCCCGATGCTCCTTGCCGCAGGGCTCGGCGCCGCAATGCAGAATGCCACTGAAACAGTAAAATCCAGTGCCGGTTTTATTACCGCACTGGATCATGAACATGATGGGCTTGCAGAGCTCATCGATACTTATATTTTGTAAGCCTCGGCTTACTTATGCTTCTTTGCGTATTTTCCCGCAGCCTTTCCGGACTCATATCCGATCTTGTTGAGACCGGTCTGGTTGATGTGGATCGCATCATAATGGTAAGTGCCCGGATTTAAGCCAAACTGATAGGCTGACTTTGATACCATGATAAAGTTTTTATTGGTATTACAAAGCTTTTTCTGCGCCTTTACGATCTCATCCGTCTGTCCGATCGCAGCCTGATTCTGCCCGATCCGGATCATAAACACTTTTTCCACGCCAACCTTTTTCATCTTGGTATAGATCTTCTTCATACGGTTGTTGTACTGCCAGCCTTCCAGCCCCTGTGCAGCATCAGATTCTCCCTGATACCATACCATATAAGTATGGCGGATCTTAATACCCTTCTTTTTCATATATTTCTTTGCCAGCCTGACACGCCGCTGCGTCTCTTTGACCAGTCCGCGGTTCAGCCATGTATTGGTAGAGGTGCCTCCCCAGCTTGCGGAAACACCGACTACCGGTATCTTTGTCTGTTTGTAATAATTGATACAAAATGCACTGACGAGCGACCCTTTTGTGCTGTATGTACCGCTGTCCTCCAGACCGTTGATCCGGTTTGTGCCTTCTCCGAACGGCTCCTTCATCGTAATACATTTTTTTGTATTGGTGGAGATATCAAATTCATAAGCTGTTCCCGTATCCGGCTTTGGTGCAGCACCGGAATTGCCGCCGGAACCGCACATATTGCTCTGTCCGGCAAAAATGATCAGATCAACCGTATCATTTACCTTTACCGTATAAACCTTTTTGGTCGTTCCGTCTGTCTGCGTGATCTTCACGGTGCCCTTTTTCCGTGCCTCAACAAGTCCGCTGTTTGCCACCGCCGCGATTTTCGGATCACTGCTTTCAAAAGTAGCCGTGTAAGGGATCGATGTGCTGACATATCTTGTCTCGCCTGCCAGCATATTGATCTTTCCCGGTACTTTCGTTACCGTATATTCGATCTGTGTATCCGCTTCCGGATCTGTTTCTTCTGCTTTTACTTCTTTGGGAAGCAAAAATACAAGCCCCAGACAAAGAAGCAGCCCCGCCATCCAAATCTGATTTTTCCTTTTTCCGTTCCTTTTCATCTATAACCCTCTCCTTCATGTCCGGCAGCATATCAGAGACTCCGAACATCTATCAGTATACTGCATATAGTATAAAAAAGGAAGCAGGAGCCTGCTTTTTATGAAACCTTTGATCCTGATCGCCGGAACCATGGATGTCCACAGACGATATTATGAGCTCGTACAGAAAAGCGGTATGAACGCACAGATGCTTTCCTATCGTGCAGGGGAAGCCTTTCCATACAGCAGCCTGCAAAAGCTTTCGTTTGATCTGCTCCTTCTGCCCGGCGGCGGCGACTTTGATCCCGCCTTTTATGGAGAAACAGCCGCAGGCGCAAAGCCGTCCGACGGTATGCTGGATCTGATGCAGTTTCAGCTTTTGCAGCTCGCCCTTGTGCGCAAAAAGCCCGTGATCGGTATCTGCAAAGGCATGCAGCTCATCCATGTCTTTTTCGGTGGCAGACTTCTGCAGGATCTGCCCGAAGATAACATGCATTATTATCCTTACACAATGGGGGACGCCATTCATTCCGTCCAGCTTCTGCCGCTCCCTTCCATACAGACAAACAAAGAATATGCCATGCATTTCCCATCACAGGAAAAAGCATCTGCTTCCCAACGGGAAAAGCAAATGCTTTTTACACTTCTTGCCAGATTTTCTGTTGTAAACAGCGCACATCATCAGGCTGTTTCCGATCTGCCTGACTGTCTGATCTGCCTGCAGCAATCACCGGATGGGATCCCCGAAACAATCCTGCACAAGGATCTTCCCATCATAGGATTTCAGTGGCATCCGGAGCGTCTGCCAGCCTTTTTGCCGGCTCATTTTTCTGACCTTGTATCGATTCTCCTGCGGTGGGAGACTTCCGTATATTGAATTTATTCCTTGTTTCCCAGCTTTCTTGCAATCTCTGCCACGATCTGACGGATACTTTTCTGCTGACAGTCAATGATCAGATCCGCATACTTTTCATAAAGAGGGATCCTTTCCTGATAGATGTCATATAAGGTCTGATTCTCCCTAAGCGCAACGCCGCGCTTATGCAGATCTCCCAGACGTTCTTCGATCTGTTCGTATGGCAGGGACAGGTAGATGATCGTTCCGTTTTCTGCCAGATGCTGCATGGCATGTTTACCGAACACTGCACTGCCTCCGGTCGCGATGACAGTTTTCTCTGCGTCTATGCCTGCATTCACTTCATCCTCCGTCTGTAAAAAACCGTCAAGTCCTTTTTCCGTGATGATCTCATGCAACAGTTTTCCTGTCTGCTGCTGGATCACAATATCCGAATCCATAAAATGACAGCCCAGATTTTTGGCAAGGACAACTCCGATCGTGCTTTTCCCGACACCGGGCATTCCGATTAATACAATGTTGCTCTTCATGTTGTGTTCCTTTCCTCTTATCGCTGATACAACTTTGTCCATCCATGTTTTCCCGTCTGCCGGAATCCTGTGGAGGTTTTTCAAAATAACTATGCATCCATCTGCATCAGTTTCTTCAAAAGCTCCCAGATCCGCTGGGTGGAAGAAATGCTGAGTTTTTCTTTTGTCGTATGGATATCGTCGATATTCGGCCCGAAAGATACACAGTCGAGTCCTTCGATCTTCTGCGATAAGATACCACATTCCAGTCCTGCATGAATGGATAATACCTTTGGCTCTTTTCCCAGTACTTCCTTATAAGTGCGGACTACCTGCTCGCGCAGTTCTGAGTTCTCTTTATATTCCCAGGACGGGTACTCTCCGTTTGCTTCATATTCGCCTTCACTTTCAGCGATCATATTGCAGAGTTTTTCTTTCAACGCCTGCTTTGCCGTACTGCTGCTGGAACGAAGAGAAAAACCGGCTTTTACCTCCTCTTCCGGCTCCATATGCAGCGTTGCAAAATTCAGGGAAGTCTCTACCAGTCCCGGCAGATCCCTGCTCATTGCCTGCACACCGTTCGGTGCTTCCAAAAAGAAGGACATGACACGGAAGAAATCAGATGCGTCGATCGCTTTTTCATACTGCTTTTCTGCTTTTTCGAGTCTGATCTGTAAACCGGACTCTTTCTTTGCCCATTCCTCACGGAAGGAATTTTCCACAACGCCGATCAGCTTTTTCAATTCTTCTTCCTTTGCTCCACAGGCGATCTGTGCTTTTGCTTCGTGTGGAATGACATTATCCTTTGTACCGCCGTCCATTGTGATCACACGCACATCCAGCTCACGCTCCATCAGATACAGAAGCTCGCAGAGCAGCTTATTGGCATTGGCCCTGCCAAGACCGATCTCTACACCGGAGTGACCGCCCTTTAAACCATATACAGTAACAACATACTGCTCTTTATCGCCGATCTCTGTATAAGCGACCTGCCAGTTTGCATATACACGCAGACCACCTGCGCATGCCACGGTCAGCTCATCTTCCTTTTCGGAATCGATGTTCAGCATTTTCTTTCCCTGCAGCATGGAAAGATCGATCCCCTGTGCACCAAACATACCGGTTTCTTCATCTACCGTGATGATGACCTCAAGCGGCGGGTGCGGAATATCTTTGCTGTCTAAAAGTGCCAGCGCATATGCAACTGCAATACCGTCATCTGCACCAAGGCTTGTGCCTTTTGCGTAGACATAGTCGCCCTGCACAGCCAGATCCAATCCTTCCGTTTCCATATCTTTCTCACAATCCGGCTCTTTAACAGCAACCATATCCATATGCCCCTGTATGATGACCGGCTCTTTTTCTTCCATACCGGCTGTCCCATCTTTTTTGATGATGACATTGCCAAGCGTATCCTGTATATAAAACAGATTTCTTTTCTTTGCGAACTCTGCCAGATAATCGCTGATCTTCTGCGTATTGCCCGATCCCCGCGGGATCTGATCTATTTCTTCAAAAAACGAAAAGACGCTTTTCGGTTCTAAATTCTCTAACATACTATTCTTTCACTCCTTACTAAATATACGACAAAGAACACCGGAATACTCCGATGTTCTTTATTTATATCCCTATAGGATGTCCATTATGCAATCTTAGATTTTGCAATTTCTGCTAAAGACTTGAAGCCTTCTGCATCATTCACAGCCATCTCAGCCAGCATCTTTCTGTTGATGTCGATTTCTGCGAGCTTTAAGCCGTACATGAATTTGCTGTAGCTAAGGCCGTTCATTCTTGCTGCTGCATTGATACGAGCGATCCAAAGCTGTCTCATCTGACGCTTTCTCTCTTTACGTCCTGCGTAAGAGGATGCCAGTGCACGCATTACAGACTGTTTTGCAACTCTATACTGATTAGATCTTGCTCCTCTGTAACCTTTTGCAAGTTTTAATACTCTATTATGTTTTTTCTTTGCGTTCATTCCGCCTTTGATTCTTGCCATTTCTATGCTTCCTCCTTACGATTTATAAATATGGTGTTAACTTCTTCATGTTCTTAACATTTGTTGCATCTGTCATTGCAGGTTTTCTAAGATTTCTCTTAGTCTTTGCAGATTTCTTTGTTAAGATATGACGCTTATAAGCTTTATTTCTTTTTAACTTACCTGTTCCTGTCACTTTGAAACGTTTTGCTGCTGCTCTGTTTGTTTTAACCTTTGGCATTTTAAATTCCTCCTATCAACTTTAGAAAATCTATTTCAACTTAAATCCGCAAATTCAAGTTAAAAGCTTTTTATGAGCGTTTCTCTGCAAGCACCATTGTCATGCTTCTGCCTTCTACCTTTGCCGGCTTTTCCACAACTGCGATCTCTGTCAGTGCTTCGGCAAAGTCATCCAGAATATGCTTGCTTGCATTCATATGTGCCATTTCACGGCCACGGAAACGAAGTGTAACTTTTACTTTATCACCCTTTGTCAGGAATTTCTTCGCTGCATTGATCTTTGTATTCAGATCATTTGTATCAATATTAGGAGATAAACGAATTTCTTTGATTTCAATGGTTTTCTGTTTCTTGCGGGCTTCTTTTTCTTTTCTGGCCTGTTCGTAACGGTATTTACCGTAGTCAACGATCTTGCAGACCGGCGGCTTTGCTGTCGGTGCGATCTTTACCAGATCAAGTCCTGCCTCATCTGCCAGTTTCTGTGCTTCTCTTGAAGACATGACGCCAAGCTGCTCGCCTTCTTCTCCGATCAGACGTACCTCTCTGTCTCTGATCTGTTCGTTAATCATTAATTCGCTAATAGTGATACACCTCCATAAGAATCTAAATAAAAAAATGAGCGGGAACATCCACTCATGACAAAAAATGAAAACGAATATAAAACTAATCGCTACATTCTTATATAAACACCTGACAGCCCGATTGCCTCAGGGTGAGAGTGGATACTCTGCTTTCTTTACGTATTTCAAATACCTTAAAAAGAATAGCACAAAAGAGAACCGGTGTCAACACCATTTTCTGCTTTTGTGCTATCAAATTCAATCGCAGCATACTATCTTGTGATATTTTTTACCCATTTGTATTTCATGTAGTGGATATATACAGCCGGGATCTTCACAAATTCATCCAGTGTCAGGATAAATGCAACGAGGAGCACCGGTGCATGCCAGACAAAAGCTGCCAGCATACCAAGCGGAACGACAAAACACCAGAGTGTGACAACGTCACAGATCATACCGAACTTTGTATCGCCGCCCGCCGGGAAGATACCGGAAATGATCGTAGAATTCAAAGAATTTCCGATGATATAATAAGCCGCCATACAGAGCATGAACTTCAGATAATACATTGCCTGCGGCGTCAGTGTGATCACGCGCAGTACAAGTGGGATCAACAGAAGGATCACAAGACCGGAAGCTGCCCCGATCCAGATCGACAGACGGACAAATTTACCGCCCATCTTCTTTGCCTCCTCCAGCTTATTCTGTCCCAGTGTCTGCCCAATGATAATGGAAACGCCTGCTGAGATTCCCCAACAGAGACTGGCAATGATCGTACGCACAATGCTGGCAATAGAGTTAGCCGCGGTTGCATCGCTTCCCATATGTCCCATAATAACAGAATACATGGTCACACCGCCGCCCCAGCCGATCTGATTGACCAATAGCGGCGTTGTATATTTCCAGTAGTCCTTATGCATTTGTCTGTCCTTTATCACAAGCATATTACCGAGCTTCGGACATTTATACTTTATAACGACAATGATAACGGCGATCGTTTCAAAGATCCTCGCACATACGGTGGCAAGTGCTGCACCTGCGATCCCCATTGCAGGCATACCGACAAGTCCGAAGATAAATACCGCATTTAATGCAATGTTCAGTACAACTGCCAAAGAGCCTATCATGGAGCTTAGCCCTGCATGATCGCATACCTTTAACAGACCGTAATAGATCTGTGTAAAGCCTGTCAGCACAAAAGATAAGGATACTGTCCGCAGATATACCGCACCTTTTTCGATCAGAACCGGATCCGCCGTGAAAATACGCATGATCTGCCCGGGAATACAGGCTGTCAGGACGGAAAACAGAATACCGGCAAGCAGTGCATAGCGCATTGCTATCGTCAATATCTCTTCTACAGATTTTTTATCTCCCTTGCCCCAATACTGGGCAGCCAGAACATTAAAGCCGAATACGAACGCCCCGTAAAACAGGCTGTATACAAACGGGATCTGTGTTGCCAGGGAAGATGCCGCCAGAGAATCCTGATCCAGAAAGCCAAGCATAAACGCATCTGATGCACTGACAAAGGATGCCATCAGGTACTGAAAAGAAATCGGTGCCACAATATGTAATAATTGTTTATAAATACTTTTGTCATTCTTTGTCTGCATAAGATCCTCCCTGTCAAATTCAATTCTTATCTTCATTATAGAAAAAATTGTAGTTTTTTATATAAGATTTATGCTATTTTTGACATATGTGTGACGCTGTGTGTTCCATTTCTATCCATATCCTTTTTTCATTGCAATCTCCACAAGCATTACTCTGCCAACACGATCGATACACGTTTATCTATATATTCCAGTGTATCTGAAAGACTTTGTTGTTTTTCCAGATATTTTATCACTTCCTCTTCTATCAGTTCAACATATTTCTTTTTTTGCGGATATAAAACACATGGCATATCCAGCCATGCTTTTATGCTATGCAGCTGTTCCTGATCCAGCGCTTCCACGACCACCTCGTAATCATTGTAGGTAACCTCACACCGATATGGATTCACCTGCGTGCCATCAGACAGTGTTGTTTCTTTCGTCGCAGATACAATATCCCAAATACGCTGCTGTGCCTTTTCATTGACAGGGAAATAATCGGGATACGCATTTTTTATCTGATATTCCTCTCCGGTCAGATAGTACAAAAAGTCTGCACATTCCTCTTCCTGTTTGCTTCCATGTACAATCCCATAAACACCCACTGGAACGATCTCATTTACATACTGCCCGCTGCTTTTTTGTTCAAATCCGGTGTAGTCCACTGCCTGTTCTCCCATCAGATAAATCCCCATATAATCATTTGGCTCACTGATCTCTGTCACACTACAGATTGACTTATCTGATTTCAAAAGCTCCGGTAATGATGTATTCTCTTCCGCCTCCGGCATCTCCTCCACAGTCTTTATATATTCTTTTAAGAGGTTTGTATCTACCTTCTTATTTTCCTCGTCCAGAATTCCTTTTACATCCGCATATAAGAAGCTATCGCACACTTCTTCCTTTCCACCATAAAGATACAATTTTCCATTATCCCCCCGCTTATAAAATGTGCGCATTCTAAATCCCGGTATCACATAACGGCTTCCCGCCTCTGTAAGTGCCTCACGAACAGGTTTTGTCATTGCAATATTTTCATACACCCCGGAAAGATCTTCCAAACTTCCCTGATACTGTTCCATATCTTGTAAGTAGCTTGAAAATAAAAGATCTATTTTCCCATCTGTGAGTGCCATGGAAAGTTGCTTCTCACCTGCTTCATCTGTTCCATACTCTTTGACTGTGATCTGTACCGTATCCTGCTGCATATTATAGGCGGCTACCGCCAGCTTACATTCTCTGCTGATCGATCCCCCGCCAAGTACAAGCTCTGTTTTCTTCAATCCTTCTGTATTCTCATTCTTTCCTGCTACACGGCAAATATAAATCCACTGATTTGCATTCATATCAAGTCCATCCCTTGCAGCCAAAAGCAACGTGCCATCCGGAAGTTCACAGACTGTCTGCACCATTTCGCTGTTCATTCCTATATCTCCCAATGCAAAGACTAAAGCTGCTGTTCCATTTTCCACATGCCACAGCTTATTGGCACATAAAAGCAAGGTATGATCAGACGGCAGGGCACGCATATCCCCATTCTCCTCCCTGTCTTCCAACAGATAGATTATTTTTTTCTCGTTCAGATCATAAACAGACATTCCGCTTTCCGAAAGTCTAAGACATGCTATCCCATTTTCAGTACCGGTAAAGCCTAAGATCATCCCCTGACAGACATCCTCTTTTTTCTTACCATTCTGGTCAATCGATAAAACAGAATTGGCACCTGCTATGTAGAACCCACCATCAAATGCCTGCAAACCAAATACCCCCGCTTCCAATTCCTCTGATATTTCCTGTAAAGATATCGTCTGGTCTACGTTTCCTTCCTCATCACAGATCATAATCTGATATGCGGCTGTCCCATCTTGCTCCTGATATCTCCATAGCAGAGCAAATGTGCTTTTTTCATTAGAACTTGATATATTGGAAAGCGCATATACAGTTCCTTCTTTTTCAAAAGGCAGGGAAAGCTGTTTTACCTCATTATTTTTATCTATCCTGTAAATCTCAGGATAAATCTTCTGTTTCTCATCTGTTCTCAATGGCGAAGCGGCTATATATACATATTGTTCATCACCACACATACCTGTGATGGGTGGCAGATCGGAAACATCCAGTTTTTCACTTGTATATGCCGTTGTCACCTCTTTGGTGGTATCAAATGTGACCTCTTTTCTGCCACAGCCTGTTAAAACGAACAGTGACAATAAAAATATGATTATCTTCTTCATATGTATTCCCCCTATTGAAAAACCCCCTTTCACATGGAAAGGGGGCTCCCGTATGCCTTCATTTTATCGTTCTCTAAAGGTTGCGCAGCTTGTCTGCTGACAATCGCAGGCATTGCTTCCACCGATCTTTACATTATCGGCGTTGCATTTATAATCGGAATTATAAATACATTTCACTGCCTCGCAGTCGATATCGATCATTTTGCTCGGATGCTCCAAAGCACTCAGGTACTGATCGCCCTTTGCTTCTTTAAAGGAATCGCAGCATGTCTGTGAACAGTCACAGGCACTTTTACCACCGACACTGATATCGCCCTTGCAGCAGCAGTTTTCTTTGTTATAGGTACAGGTACGCACATCACATTTTAAAGTAACCATTTTTCTTCCTCCTTCCGGGTTTTCCCGTAGAAGTAGTATGTGCTTTTTCATGTGATTTTATACGATACCCCTGTTTAAAAGCATTTTGACTTTTCCGAATTATTCATTCTCATCAAAATCTTCTTCCAGATCATCCGGCAGCCATGTATTGCCATTATTATTGCCACAGCTTACTGTAATGCCATGTGTGAGAGGTGCCTTCATGAGACCATACAATACACCAAGTAAGAAGATGACAAGTGCAGCCAGCCAGAAATCTGTCTTTAACAATGTGATCTCGCCATCAAACAAAAGCTCCATTTTTTCTTTTACCATTTTTTTAAATTGAAGCATGTGTCACCTCCTGCCTTCCGGCACTTATTTATTTCTTCCACAACATTTTTTGTATTTCTTGCCACTTCCACAAGGACATGGATCGTTAGGATAGATCTTCTGCTCTTTTACGATCGTTGTAGAGCTCTTCTGCTCTTTGTAAAGTGCTTTTCTTGTTTCCTCATCGAAGATCTTTTCCCACTGTGGCAGACCGTATAACCAGTCAGCTTCTGCACCAACCATGTTTTTGTACAGAAGTGCTTTGTCAAACTTTAAGCTGACAGGTGTATCTTCTTCCATCTCTTCGATCGGATTTGCTTCTACCAAAGAATCATTGATACCATCCAAAAAGCCTGTCATTGTCATGATATCTACATTATATTTTTCAGCCAATTCTTTTACTGTGCCCCTTACTTCTGTATCAGGATCTTCCAGAAGCTGTGCATAAATTTCTTTTTCTTTCAGAAAATATTTCTGCCAAAGTCTTTTTAAATCACCCTTGTTTGCTGTTTCTGAATACGCCATAGAGCGCCACTGTTCTAATAATGCCATTTTTGTATACTCCTTATTTCTTCTTCCATTCGTTCTTGCAGGCTCTGCCTGCTATATACCAAGACAGTATATACTATTTTGCCCTATTTTTCAAAGGTTTTTTACGGCTTTGCGTAAACTGTCTCGTTTTTCCGATTTCCCTTTTCATCTACGGTTTCGATCTGCACATAGTAGCTTCCGTCTTTTTCCTGTGGGAAACGGATCTCCGTATGTGTATTTGTCGTATCGCTGTTATAATCCACCCATGCATAACCGTCACGCAGATCGATCTTCATATACTCATAATATGTCCGGCTTTGATCCACCTTATCATACAGCACATATTTATTTAACTGGAAATCATAATATTTCGCTTCCATCGCCTTGGAACGTTCTTCATCCGTCAGCGTACTGTCCATATCCACGTAGTCATTTGTGTAATGTTGTCTCTGCTTTTTGGATAGATTTTCCAGCATCTGACACTGTTCATATAAGGAAGCGTTGTTAAATTTATCATAAAAATGATTGATCCTGATATCCAGTCCTACCTGATACAGCCGCGGTCCCAGCACAATAACTGCCACAAGCAAAAGGGCGGCGATCACCGCATAATACCGGTGCAGCTTTTTCTGCTCATATGCATACCAGAACGGTTTCCGTTTCAGTGTTTTGGTTGTCTCCTGCTCACTGTACAGAGAATCCATATCCATATCGGAAGGCAGAAGTGCTTTCCGAAACGTCTCCAGATCCTCGTATCTGTCAAAATCATAAATAGAAGCCGCCTTCATGATGGCTTCACTCTGGAAATCCATGATCCGTGTCTGCATCTGCTGCGGCGGTGTACTTTCCTTTTCTTCATTGATCCGCTCATAATAAGCCGGCAGTTTTTCTCCCGTTACATAGCGGTACAAAATAGCCGCCATGGCATACTGGTCTGTTTTGCTGCTTCTCTTGGCTTCCGGCAGATAAAGCTCTACCGGCGCATAACCGTCCTGCCGCACGCCCGGATCTTTTAGCTGCGGGGCAGCGATATCCTCCATCGGATTGGTAAAGCCGACAATTACGGTCTTCCTGTCTGGCAGCACCATAATCTGCTGCGGCGAAAGTGCCAGATGGCAGATGCCGTCCTGATGCAGTTTTGCCAGAGTCTGTATGACAGGTGCGAGCAGCTTCATCAGATCTTCTACGGTAAACTTGGCACTGTGACGCTTTAACAGATACTTGTCAAGTGTCATACCTTCCACATATTCTTCTATGCTGTATACAGTTCCGCGTTCTTCCAGAAAAGTCAGTACATTGGCGATCCCTTCCACCGGATACATACGGATCAGCTTCTTTACCCGGCCGATCACATGCTCCTTCATGGATTCAAACAGAGCTTCATCGGAAAGCTTCTTGCAGTCCAGATGATAGTCATGCAGCCTGTCTCTTTCCACGATATCAACAGGAAACAGTTCCCTGATGACAACTACTTTTTTACGGAATGTATCATAACCTTTGTAGGTAACCATAATGCCGTTATTCCCCAGAAGTGAATCGATCCGGTATCTTCTGTCTGCCAGTGTCATCCCCGGCTGTAACAGATGCGCTTCTATTGTTATTTTCTTCTTCATACCCCAAACTCCTTTGCATTCCTTAGTATAGCATTGCAGCGTGCATTAAACAACAGTCCCTGTTGTTATTTGTTTATTTTGCCATGCACGATTTGTTTTTTGACCACAGAAGCTTTCTATGTTAGTATAGTACAATACAATTATTATTTCAGGCATACTAACCGAATGATCCGTATTACAGCTTTATTCTGTTTTTATGCTGCCCGATATCGAAAGGAAGGATTCTGTTATATGTATTCCAAAAAGCAACGTATTCTGGCGATCATCGGAATCGCCGCTCTGGTACTTCTTTATATCATCACACTCATCTGTGCCATCTTCAATTTCGACGGCGCGGGCAGAATGTTCAAGGTCAGTCTGTTTGCAACGATCTTCATTCCGATCATCCTCTGGCTTTACATCTGGATGTATGGCAAGCTGACAAACAAGCATACCATTGCCGATTTTGACAATATGCCTGCCACAAAAGCCATCAAAGACCAGAAACAGAAAGAAGAAGCGGAACAAGTGACGCTTTCCAAAAAAAACACCAGATCCTGAATTCGGGATCTGGTGTTTTTTCGTATACTCTTTATCTATTATTTCTTCAGTGGACTTTCTCTGTAGATGATATCATTTCTGCCCGGTCCGTTACTTACCATTGTGATCGGGTAACCAATCTGTTCCTCGATAAATTCCACATACTTGCGGCAGTTCTCCGGCAGATCTTCAAACTTCTTAATGCCTCTGATATCTTCTCTCTGGTTTTTCCAGCCCGGTAATACTTTCAGAACCGGTTTTGCTTTCTCCAGATCATGTGTAACAGGGAACTCTGTTGTCACTTCTCCGTTGATCTCATAACCGACACATACCGGAATTTCATCCAGATAACCAAGTACATCCAGAACCGTAAATGCAACATCTGTTGTACCCTGCAGACGACAGCCGTACTTGGAAGCAACACAGTCAAACCATCCCATTCTTCTCGGACGTCCTGTTGTTGCACCAAACTCACCGCCATCACCACCGCGGCGTCTCAGCTCATCTGCTTCGTCTCCGAAGATCTCGGATACAAATGCACCACCGCCGACTGCGGAAGAATATGCCTTGCAGACTGTGATGATCTGCTTGATCTCGTATGGCGGGATACCTGCACCGACTGCACCGTAAGCTGCCAGTGTGGAAGAAGAAGTTACCATTGGGTAAATTCCATGATCCGGATCCTTTAACGTACCAAGCTGACCCTCTAACAGGATGTTCTTTCCTTCCTTGATCGCCTTGTCAAGATATAAAGAAACGTTGCATACATAAGGTTCTACCATTTCCTTATACTCTTTCAGTGTCTGCATCAGCTCGTCCGGATTTAAAAGCGGTTTATGATATAAATGCTCCAGTAAAACATTCTTTGTCTCACATACACGGACAACCTTTTCTCTCAGCTCGTCCTCATCTTCAAACAGCTCGCTTACCTGGAAACCGATCTTTGCATACTTATCGGAATAGAAAGGTGCGATACCTGATTTTGTGGAACCGAATGACTTACCGCCAAGACGTTCCTCTTCATATTGATCAAATAAAATGTGATATGGCATCACCATCTGACATCTGTCAGAAACCAGAAGCTTCGGCTTTGGCACATCGCGGTCTGTAATAGATTTCATTTCATTGAATAAAACCGGAATGTTCAGTGCAACACCATTACCGATAATACTTGTTGTATGTCCGTAGAACACACCTGACGGTAATGTATGAAGTGCAAACTTTCCGTAATCATTTACGATCGTATGTCCGGCATTGGCTCCACCCTGAAAACGGATGATGATATCTGCCTCTTTTGCCAGCATATCTGTAATCTTACCTTTTCCTTCGTCGCCCCAGTTAGCGCCTACAACTGCTTTTACCATAGTTCACATTCTCCTTTTAGCAGAAATTCTAAAAATCAAGCTGCCCGCAGGCAGTCCCTTTTTTGATACAGATATAGTATATACTATATTGATTCATAAGTAAAATCAATATTTTTTATATTTGCCATAATATATGCTTATTTATCAGTCTTATGTAAAGTAAATAGTTTTTTCCGCAGGAGATTCCGGACATTCATTGAAATCAAGGATAATTTCTACTATAATGAATCATACTGTCAGAAGGTTTATTACCTCTATCCGTTGACTAGTAATACCTATTTTTAATGAAGGAGATTTATCATGCAAACAAATACACGATCCGCCATAGATGCACTCTCCGTACTGTCCCAGAGTGCCCATTCCCCGTTCCACTGCTGTAAATACTGCGAGGACACGCTCAAGAAAGCCGGCTTTCTTGCACTTCCCAAAAATGAGCCGATTTCCCTTACACCCGGCGGAAAATATTATATCGATCTTTACGACGCAACCTGCATTGCCTTTACGGTCGGCAAGAAAGTCTCTGCAGGCAAAAAGCTGCCAAAGCTGCGTATGATCACGGCGCATACAGACTGGCCTTCTTTTCTGATAAAACCACAGCCTGAGCTGACACAGGGAAGCTATGGCAAACTCAATATCGAGCCGTATGGCGGCGCTGTATATACAAGCTGGCTGGACAGACCGCTCGGCATTGCAGGCAAAGTCTGTACAAAAGGAAAAGACGCTTTCCATCCGGTCACGCATCTGATCGACTCCAAGAAGCCGGTTGCTATCATTCCGGGACTTGCCATCCATATGAATCCGGAGATCAACAAGGGCATACAGCTTAATCCGCAGCTCCAGCTTCTGCCGCTTGTAGCGCGCCTTGGAGCAGATGAAAAATCCGATTATTTCCTGCACTATCTGGAGCTGCTCACAGGCTGCAAGGCAGAAGACATTCTGGACTATGAGCTGTTTTTATACAATGCGGATCCCAGTGCAGAAGTCGGGCTGAACGGCGAATTTTTCTCTTGCCCGCGCATCGATAATTATTCCAGTGTACAGGCTGCTTTATCCGCCCTTCTGCATGCTGATACCAAAGAAGATCATATTTGCATTTCCGCCTTTTATCACAATGAGGAGATCGGCAGTGCTACCAAGCAGGGCGCAGGCTCTGTCATGACAATGGATCTGTTAAAGCGCATCTTTGCTGCGCTCGGTTTTTCGGAGGAAATGCTTTCCTGCACGATCGCAGAGGGGCTCTGTCTTTCTCTGGATGTTGCCCATGGCTTACATCCGAATTATCCGGATAAAAATGATCCGACCTGCCAGATCTGTCTCGGCGACGGTGTTGCACTGAAATTATCCGCCAGACAGTCTTATGCAACGGATTCTTCCTATGTCAGTGTGATCGAAGGCATCTGCAGACAGCACAACATTCCATACAAGAAATTTGTGAACCGCTCCGATCAGAGAGGCGGCTCCACACTTGGCAGCATTACATCCGCCAAGCTGGCAATCCCGTGTGTTGATGCAGGCGTTCCGATTCTTTCCATGCATTCCGCCAGAGAACTCATGGCATGCACCTGTCTCTTATACACATCTGACGCTGCCGACGATAAGGCTCGTGTAGAT
>ERZ1026977.165-NODE-165-length-37941-cov-7.901837_pt1 | contig 37941 bp, 29 predicted proteins | sample MGYA00519292_ERZ1026977 | MGnify/ENA primary metagenome ERZ1026977 (study PRJEB26926, sample SAMN06164410) | human gut metagenome | biome: ENVO:00009003; feature: ENVO:2100002; material: ENVO:00002003 | host: Homo sapiens | place: USA | collected 2012 ... | reverse complement strand
GCAAAAAGGGATAATTCTGCGTGGCCAAAAGGGTCAAAGTTGAGTGGCTTTTCCAAAAGCGTCGGATATCGGAGATGAGCTTTGACCACATGTCCAGCGAGGTCTGGTCGAAGATGTTCAGCAGGCCCTTGCCTTCTCTCAGTCTCCAGTAGTTTTGGGCAAGCGGAAGTCCGGTCTGTCTTTTTAGGAGATCTGCTGCCAAGGCTTTGGGAAGTCCGACTCCCGTCAAGGTCAAGATGCTGCAGCGAGTACGCAGAAAGCCGGCTACACTTATCCACTGGACACACACTGAATCGGAGATGGACTTAAATAAAAACCGCTCCTATCTGGTTACCGTCACCACCGAATTGGGAGAAACGGAAACGCTGAGTGTGTCAGCCAGAAACGAGGAAAAGGCAGAAGAACTGGCCATCGACCTGGTGGGACGGAGAATGGTCGGACTTCGGGGAGTGTTCTGCAGAAGCGTCACGGTGAAGGAAGACAGCTTGGGAAAAGGACGTTGACAGGATGAGGAAATGTCCAGGAGAGGGAAGACTGTCCGCGCCCGGTGGCGCGGACCCGATTTTTATTTTCAGCCCCCTGCTGCACAAGGGGCTGAGTGATGGATGGTGATTACATTTGGAACTGCGTCTTTCCGATAAAGAAGCCGCCCAAGATTTCGGCTCCCAATTTCTCCAACTGAAGGGCAAAGCGGGCATAGGAAAAGCCTTTGGTGAGAATGTCGTCGAAGCAAAGCACCTTCTTGCCTTTGAAAAATTCTTTGTCAAATTCAATGACCTGCACCAACTGCAGTTTCTTTTGGTCAAACTTCTCGTGCACCGCCAAGCGTTCGCCTTCTACGTGGATGTGGTCATAGGCATTGATGGCACCGGTGAGTCTGCATACCATGGCGGCAAACTCCTTGTAGCGGATTTCGTTCTTCGCTGCGGATGATGCCGGAATGCACGCAAAAACGATGTTTTTCACTTCGCTGCCGAAACATTTAATCATGGCGTTTGCGGTGCCACTGCCTTGTATGCCCGTCCGTCTTTGAAGTCCCAAATGAGCTTGCGTACCTGCCAGTCGCGCTGCGAAACCTTCTTGAACTGCATCGGGTAGTACTGATAGAAAGCATACATCAACTTTCTCCACTGCCGTTCCAAACTTGGGTATTGTCCTTTTGCCATAGCTTTGAGTATTAAGGGTTCAACTTTTTGAGATTTATGCTTCAGCTAGATTTCTAGACCTTTTTATTTCAAGTTTCCTTGGAGGTTCTTTTCCTGCTGACGACCTTTTTTTTAATGGGATTTTTGCCCCGTCTGAGTTTCTGAGCCTTTTTACGGCCATCACAGGTAAGGGAAGGAGGAATACGAAAAGTTTTGGATGAAAAAAATGTTGGGGACAGCGAGGCCGTCCATCGTTATTTTTTTCAAGACAAAGGGTTTTGGCCCGGAACTCTTTCTTTTCCGATTCCCTTAAACCTTTGCCGTAGAAAAAGGTCAGTCAGACGGAGCATGTAATCAACCTGCAAACAGGGAGGAAGCAACAGGAAGAAGATTCGGAGAGGAAATCAAACACGGTCTCTACCGCTTTAACGCATTAGGGATAGAAGTGGATAGCCCGGAATGGAATGAGGACTTGCAGCGGATAGCCCGACAGCTGGCTGGAATGCCCTAATCTAAAGAAAACATATTAAATGTCTGGTAAAGGGATAAATAACCTATCTGAATACGTTACGTTTTCAAATCGAGGGAGCAGCACAGTCTCGCTTGATATACGAATACGTTAGATAATCAAAAAAACAGAGCACACAATGATATTCCACATCATGCAAAAGCAAGGAGGTGTGCCGTAATGAACGACACACCTTCTCTTCACTTACTCTTTAATTATAACTAACCAAATATAGATACCATACGGTTATCTATTTCTTGAAAAAATCTAAAATCCAGGTACACTTTCGGCTACACCACCGGCAACTTTTGGCCAACCCGGATTTTGATATAGAGGAGACGATGAAATGTCTGAAACGCTCGCCGAAGTGATGGTAAATTGACTGATACCAATTGGAGACAAGTAATTTGCTGGTGTCCATTTCAATCCGTCATACAAAGAATTGTTGTCTTTGATAATCTGATACGGCCGGATATAATCACTTAAAGCCGGTGAGGAAACATTCGCAGTACCTTGACCATCGCCTTCGTAATGAAGGCCTGTGTACCAGTTTTTCATTTCACCCCATAATTTGAATCCTTCTACCTGATAAGGAGTGTTCACCAGCTGATCCATGGAGCGCCAGCGTCTTAAGTCATCCCATCTAAAGCCTTCCGACATCAATTCACAAGCCCTTTCTCTCCGAATATTGAACATGGTTTTATCTACTAGTTTTCCAGCCGTATAAGCAGAAAGCAGACAGCTTTCCTTGGACATGTCTGTTAATTCAATGGTGCGACGGTAATCTTCACTCACGCCGGCACGCTTGCGAATGGCTTTCCAATACTTGTCAGCACTGGCATCGATGGATCCCTTACGCAAATAGCAAGCTTCTATGTAGTTCAAGTAAGCTTCCGCGGCACGGTATTCGATGACACCTACCACTTGATTGTTCTGAATCTTGTCATCAACTGACATGGTCAATCCTTTTTTGATATCATAGCCCGTTGTTGATTTGTATTCAGCCGTAGTAATGATTTGCGGTTCAGGGAACAAAACAAGTTCGCCATTGTTCAGTTTGCTCATTGCTTCCCCCTTGATTTTCATGAACTGCACAAGTCTGTTGTCACGACCCTGTTTCACGTTTGCTAACAACTCATCACCTTGGTAATCGGAAGAAGAATAGATTGGTGATCCGTCTTCCATCAGGAAGCTGTTAACATAAGCGCGAGTATAACCCGTATTCGATCCACCCTGTGTATGAGCATATCCATAGCCTACCTTGAAAGAGGCTGCATCACCGGCACGCCAAAAAATCACTTCATCGTAAGAGGAAAGATCCTTGTCGGCAAACATACGGACATAAGGGTTTCTTTCTTCTTCATAATTTGACAAATTGTTCTCGGTAAGAGAGATGTTGTCAGCAATGAACTTGGAAGCTTTCATGGATTCATCCAGAAAAAAAGCGATTTCTTCGCTCACGTTTACCTGTACATTCGCATTGTAATCCTTTTCTGCTCCCGGCCATCCTTGACCTCCTGGCACAAAGGCAGTACCTTGAAAGCTGTTCAACCATGATCCGACATAAAGTGCCACTCTGGATTTCAGCAGATAAGCAGCTTCCTTGGTCAGGCGGTTACGTTTATTGTCGTCACTCGCATTCTGCTCCATCAGTTCGATTGCTTTATCCAAATCTGACAAGATGAATCGAGCCACTGTAGTCATCGGCTTTCTTTCATTCGCCTTAATCAGCGCTTCCTTGTCGTCCAATGCAATATTATGCTCTATAATTGGGAAATCACCGAATTTCTTGAGGTAATTGAAGTAACAGTTAGCACGTATCATGTACATTTCGCCAATGTAATGTTTGATATCGGCTACGTTACCTTGAATCATTCCACCTTCATACTTAGGCAAAACTTGGTCGAAGAAATAGTTACATTTGTAAATGTCACCGAATGTCCAGCCTCCATCGCCGTCGGGTACCGTCTGGATACCTGGTGCCCAACGATTTAGATTCCCTTCACTCGACACTTGAACGTCCGTATTGTTATCATCTCTGTAAACGCCGAAATCATAGCCTGATCCAAAATGTGCTTTAAAATTATACTGCGTAAGCGCGTAGGTACTCAACTGTTCAGCAGTCTGGAAATAGGATTCTGGAGTAATCTTATCAAGCGGTTCTCTGTCAAGAAAGTCATTACAGGAACTAATAGACAGAGCAAAAAGTCCTAAAAACAGGTATTTATGTGTATTCATTTTTTTATGTACATTAAAGGTTTAAAGTGAAACATTCAATCCAAAGGATATGGCTGTTTTCAAAGGTGCAGCCTTACCGGAACCTGCTGCATAGCCATCCAAAACTTCAGGGTCATAAGCTCCTGCTTTCAAACCTGTAATCACAAACAGGTTTTCTGCCGAAACAAACATTCTCATGTTCTGAAGGCCCCAGTTACTGATCCATTGTTTGGGGAAGGTATACCCCAACTGAATGTTCTTGCATCGCATATAGGAAGCATCCTGGAGATACTGGGAATTCACTTGCTTATTGTTGTTCGCACTGGCTCCCAAAAGCGGGCGAGGCAAATAACCATTCACGTTTGGCCCGAAATAACTGTCTGTATCAGCCGGTCGGAAATAGTCCATGTTTTCCTTCAAGCAGGTAGACTGCCAATAACCTCCATCAGCACCCCACATGTTCAATCCAGTGAGCCATTTGTCTCTTTTCAAGGTACCCTGGAAAAAGATTCGAAAATCAAATCCCTTATATTCAGCATTGAGTGTCAGACCAAAATTGTATCGGGGAGTTTCATTCCCGATTACCTTTCTATCACCGGTATTACCCAAGACACCTTGACCGCCATCAATCTTTCCGTCACCATTGAGATCCTTATACATGATGTCTCCGGCTGCCCAGTTAGTTCCCAAAGCATTCTGTCCGCCATTGGGAAGAGAAGCCAGATGCGACTTCATTTCTTCGTCTGTTTTAGCCAGTCCGTTGGTTTCATATCCCCAGATTTCACCCAACTTACGTCCTCTGTAGTATTTGGAAATGTTGTTAGTCTCGTTGGGGTAGGACAGAATGGTCGACATTGCATCCGACATCACAAGGGTAGCACCATAGCCCAAACCATTGGACAGCTTGTCACGCCAAGAGACACTCAGTTCCCAACCCTTGGTGCGCATCTTCGCATTGTTGGTATATGGTGAGCTAACCCCTGCCGTATTGGGCAGTTCCTCTCCGGGAGCCACCATATTGTTGGTGTTACGCCAAAAATAGTCGAACGTACCCACCAAACGGTTGCCAAACAGTCCAAAATCGAGACCCAAGTCATAGGAAGTTACCTTTTCCCAAGTAAGAAGCGGCGAAATCGGAGCGGGAGGATTGGCAGTGTTGGGGCGTTTGGAATTCAACAACCATGAGCCGTTTCCCATACCCAATCCCATGGAGGGGAAGAATGGGTAGATATCATTCGTGTTTTGGTTACCTAAGCTAGCATATGAACCTCTCAACTTCAAAGTACCAAGCACATCATTGAAAGGCTGCATAAAGGATTCATGTGCCACGTTCCATGCCATCGAAACAGAAGGATAATGCTTCCATCGCTGATTACGCAGGAAACGCGAACTTCCGTCATAACGGTACTTTACCTCCAACAAGTAACGGCCCTTGAAATCGTAATTGATGCTTCCGAAAAATCCTGCCGTAGCCCACTCATTCATGTTGCTGTCCATGTTGAACTGTGTATTGGAAGTGGTGTTTCCTAAAGTGGGCACATCTTCTGAAATCAGACCATCACGAGCTGCAGAGATAGACTTGTATTTGTTCAACTCTGCTTGAAAACCGGCCAACAGGTCGAAATGGTGGTCTTCATTTAGGCTGAAATTATATTTTGTATAGATGTTGGTATTGTAGTAGTTGGTCTTGTAAGAGGCTTCCTCAACCCGTGAACGACCACCCATACCATCATCACGGTCCATGTTGAAATAAGAGCCGTCTTCTTTTCTTTCCTTGATAACCTTCCAGTCACTATGAATATCCTGACGGTCGACGCGCATATTCCCTTCAAGGAAAATCTGCCACCTCTTAATCGGTTCGAGCACAACAGAAAGCTGTTGGTACAGAATGTCAAGATCATCGGTATGATCACCCCCATTAACCATTTCATTCAGCTGAGATTCCTTATTGAAAATGCCGTCGGGAGTATATACCGGATTGGACGGTCGCCGACGCGGCATACTATGGTAATACACCGGATTCATCTGGTAAGTAGGCGCATTGTAGTTCTTTCTGGAGAACTTCATGTTATAGTTCAACTTCATCCAGGGGAACGGATCGGCATTAATCTTACCGTTCAAGGTATAGCGCTGCAATCCTTCATCGCCGAAATTCTGGTCACTACCCAGATTCTGGTAATTAGCAGAAATATAATAACGAACAGACTCAGACCCTCCATTGATGCTCATGTTATGCTCCTGTGAGAAAGTCCAATCCTTGTAGTAAACGTCAAACCACTCCGTATTCCCCCATGACTGCATGTTCTTTTTCCAAACGCCATTGGCATCGTACTCGGTAGCATAGTCAATCTTTCCGTCCATAAAGTCCTTCGTCTTCTGCAGCACATCGTCGGTATAGAAAGCACCCAAACCAGAATTTCGAGCTACTTCATTGAAATATTGGGCAAAATCATAGCTATTCACAAATGAAGGTAAGTTGGTAGGTGTTTCCCAACGCAGATTAGTGCTATAGTTTACAGAAACCTTACCTTTTTTGCCTGACTTTGTGGTGACCATGATGACACCAAAGGCAGCACGCGAACCATAGATGGCTGCTGAACCTCCATCCTTTAGCACCGAAATGTTCTCCACATCCTGCATGTTGATCATGTTCAAGTCACCCGGCGTACCATCAATCAAGACCAGAGGAGCCGATGAAGACCCTTCGCCGATAGTACCTGTTCCACGAATATCAATAGAGGGGTTATTGTTCAATGCACCTCCCATGTTGGCCGCCGTAATGTTCAGACCCGGAGAAACTCCTTGAAGCGCTTGGGAAATATTGGCTACGGAACGACCTGCAATTTCCTTGGAATCGACTGTGGCTACTGCAGCAGTCAGACTACTCTTCTTCTGGGTTCCAAAGGCCACTACCACCACTTCGTCCAGACTTTTGCTGTCTTCCTTCAGTTTAATGTTGAGAACATTTTTACCTTTAACCGAGACGCTTTGTTCCACACAACCGATGTAACTGATCTGCAGCATGGCATTTTCAGACACGGTCAAAGTGAATTTTCCGTCAATGTCTGTAATGGTGCCGTTGGTTGTACCCTTTTCAAGAATATTGGCACCGATAATAGGTAGGCCTTGTGTGTCTGTTACCGTTCCATGAACTGTCACGTTTCTCTGTTGCTGACTTGATTCAGAGGCCGACAAAACAATCTGCTTGTTGTCTTTAATCAAATAAGAAATGCCTGTCTGCTGCTTGATTTGCTCCAACACAGAACGAATGTCTGCATTATCAGCCTGTACGGAAATCACTTTAGATAGTCCAGATAGTCCATTATTGTAAAAGAATCGATAATCGCTTACTTGCTCGATTTCCGTAATTACATCACTGGTCTTCTTGTTATGAAGTTTTAGGGATATTTGTGCCGATAGAGCGATGCTTGAGATAAGACAAAAGCCACCTATCGCCATCATTCTTTTGGTTTGATTATACATGTGTTTCTTTTCTTTAGTATTCTTATTACAAGGTTTGTCTTCAAACTACCATGGAACAAATACCTGGTGTAAGGAGTTCATTCCACAGATAAGTATCTTGAGTCCGGTGCCCCTTTCGGAATCACCGGAACTACTGATTATATTTTCTAATTTTTCATAGGCATTCTTCATTCATTAAAGTTAAACAATCATTTCTTTTTTATTCTTATTGTGCTATTCATTATCTTATATGAAATGGGGGATGTCAAACTGATTAACTCAATCACATTTTCGAGACTGTTGTTTTTAATGACACCTGTGAATCTGTACGATTTAATCTCTTCCGATTCAAACTCAAATGAAACATTGTAAAGTCTGTCCAAGATAACAGCTATTTCCTCCAAAGTTTCCCCATTAAATGCCAGTTCATCATTCTTCCACATCATGGCCCGTTCACTCAATCCCCTCTCAACATGCAGATTCTGGTTCGTCTTGTTATAGACTATACTTTCGTCTGGCTGAAGCTGAATCGATTTTTCACCTATCTTAGTCTGAATCGACCCACTAATGAGCGACGCGACACATATATCATCCTCTTGATAAGCTTTTATATTGAACGTAGTACCCAGCACTTTCACTGATAAATGACCAGCGTCAACAACAAATTCCCTGGCACTGTCCTTGGCAACATCAAAGAATGCCTCTCCTTGAAGTTTTACCTTCCGATCCTTTTCTCCATATGAATTGGAATACTCCAATCTGGAATGTGAATTCAACCACACTCTGGTACCGTCGGGCAACGTGACACAGGCCCGCTGTCCCTTTTCTGCTTCCACCAGGAAGGGTTTACAGGAAACTTCCTCCCGTGCAGAAAAGTATCCCCAATTCAACCTGATCAGGGTGAAGCTTGCCGCTATCACACAAACGAAAGCTGCGTATTGAAGCCATCTGGTCCAGCTTATCTTCGCTGCATACTTAGGTTTCCGCTGTTCCATCTGTCCGGAATGAACTTTGCTGTACAGCTTGTTCCATACCCGTTCCGAAACTCCTTCTGGCAGATCGGCATGGCAGGACCTCTCCCAGTTATGCAAATAAAACTCTTCCAGATTTTCCTTCGTCTCGTCGCTTTGAAAATCATGCAGGAATTCATGAAGTTCGGAATTTGTCAACGATCCTTTCATGAATTGCTTTATCTTTGATTTTAGTTCATCTGTTTTCATTTGTCATTATGATATATCCATCAGAAAGGTCCATCCCTTACAGAAGAACCATATTTTAACATATTTTTATTTTTTGGCTTAAAAATAGTATAAGCAAGACAAGATTGACCTTACTTTTCAGGAACTTTAAGGTGCGGTATATTTGTGTTTCTACCGTTTTTTCCGAAATAGATAAAAGAGAGGCTATTTCCTTATTGGACATGTGTTTGAATCTGCTCAGTATAAAGATATTCTTTCTTGCTGAAGGTAATTCATCCAACAGATTCACTATATACGAATGCAACGATTCAGCTTCCAGCAATTGGTCAGCTTCCAGACGATCCCTAACGTCATGTTCTTCCAATAATTTAACAACAGTATATGTCATTTTCTCCCGTAACTCTTTATACACCAGATTGCGAGCTATTGTAAAAAGGTAAGCCGTAAAATCCTTGTCCACGTCGATATTCGACCTGGCTTCCCATAAACGTAGGAAAAAAGACTGAAGCAAATCTTCTGCCGCACTTTCGTCTTCACCTAAAGAGGAAAGCAGGAATCCATAAATTCGTCGATGGAAAGCATGATAAACCACCTCAAACGCTTGCTCATCACCCTTCCTTAACCGTTCAAGTACACTTCTTTGTATAGACATATCTGCATTTCATTAGACATTGTTTTTCAACTCAACTCCATCAACAGGAGAAAGAACATAATATTTCTGTATTTCCATTCATAACCATACCTCAATGCAAAAATAGACAGGCCACCCATGACAATAAGAAGTCCATCTATCTTGTTCAACGGATAAACAAGATAGATGGACATTCGACTAACAAACAATTACAGAAGCGTTACTTCGAGAATCTTATCCGTTAAAACGGATAAACCCTTTGTATAGATAAGATAACCGTTCTTTATCTTCTGGAATTCCACCTTCTGCTTTGAGTCATAATCCACTACAGACCCCATCTTCTTGTTCAGAGATAATGTGATGTATTCTGGCATTACATCAGAAAGGATATGAACATACATTTTGTTTCCTTTTAGGGTAGTAGTGCCCCAAGGGGCCTTTTGAATCAGACCGGCAGTAGTACCATAGATAGTTTCACCATATGTATTCAGCCAGTTACCCATGCCCTGCAGACGATCGACAGCCAACGCTGGAATTTCACCATTCGGCTGTGGGCCAATATTGATTAAGAGATTTGCCCCCTTACCCACGGTTGAAACCAACAGTCTTACAAGTTCCTTGACAGACTTGTAGTTTTGGTCCTTGATGCGGTAACCCCACATTCCATTCATCGTTTGGCATGTTTCCAAGGGTAAATCGCCTACCTGAGAATCCTTAGAAAATCCTGCGTGATTCTCTCCAGGAAGATCACGTTCAAACATCTGAAAATCTTCTCCAGGATTAGGAATCTTATGATGGTTGTTTCCGACCAGACACGCAGGCTGAAGCGAGTGAATCAATTCATATTGCTCCTTAAGCTTCCAGTCAAATCCGTCAGGCTGGTCCCACATACCATCGAACCAGATGGCACCAATAGGACCATAGTTTGTCAGAAGTTCAGTCAATTGGTTGTTCATGAACTGATAGTACGAAGCCCATTCTCCATGGTGCTTTCGTCCGGTCCGGTGTCCGGTTGATCCCAAAGGATAGTAATCCTCTCGAGTCCAGTCTAAGTGTGAATAGTACAGATGCAGCCGCATGTCTTGTTTCCGGCAAGCTTCGGCCAATTCCTTTACCACATCGCGCTTGAATGGTGTGGCTTTGACGATGTTATAATCGGAAAATTTCGTGTCGAACATCGAAAAACTGTCGTGATGGCGTGTCGTGAAGCAGATATATTTGGCACCGGCATTCTTGAAGATAGATATCCACTCATCTGCATCAAATCGAGATGGATAAAATCCGGATGCCGCTTTGGCATATTCTTGGCAGTCAATGCCAGCATCATTCATATACCATTCCCCTTGACCAAACATGCTATAAATACCCCAATGCAGGAATATTCCAAACTTGCAGTCTGAGAATTCTTTTCTGGATTTGATATTATCTTCTGATGGCTGATATTGAGCATGCGAAGGAACACTTGCCAAGAAAAAAGGAATCATGCTCAAAAGAAATAGTCGATTGTTCAAAGCAACCAAGGAGTTTCTTATTAATCTTTTCATTTCAGTAATTTTATTGTGTTAAAAATCCTGCCACTTTTCTAAGCAGCATTTCACCATTCAGATAACAAAAAGCACAATAAGATTACAAATCTACCCATATTATTGAATTTGCATGTGTTTTCAGAATAACAATTACTATTTTTTAACTATGCTATCACCAAAAATTCTCAAACATCATTTTCCAAAAATCCCTATCTTTGGGAGCATAAGTTGTTCCATAAGGCACTTATGGAAATCCTATCGGTATTACACCATTACCATGGGATGACAGGAAACATTATGTCAACAAACTATAGGGATAAGATAAAGAAGTCAACAGGCTTCAGGTTTATCGTAAAACACTCAAACTTTTTAGTATAAGACATAAGCCGATAGAGTACTGCATATTCCCTACTGACTTCAAATATATTTAATACCAACAACTGAAGGTAAAAGAATGCGCTGGCCATTACCGAGCGTAAACACCCGCTCGAATTCATCATACTTGGCAACAACACCCCTAACTTCGCGGTAACGGACACCGCTCTTCATGCCATCTTTCTCGAAGAGGGTAAAGAGCACCATGGGATGTTCCTCCAGACGGTCCAGAAGAAGATTCACCCGGCGGTTCAATTCAGCACATTGCTGGTCGTCGAGACCCGGACTCTGCTCGGTGTAACGGGCCGCTTCAGCCAGTACCGCCTGGTGGCCGGTAAGGGCGGCAAAGGGAGCGAACTGCGCTGCCCTGGCCTCCAGACTCATCCGGGGATGGTGTTTCGGCTCCGGATGGGGCAGGTGGATAATGTCATCGTATGCGTGGGTCATGCTTTGTGTCCTCCTATCTGTTTGTTACGTTCGACAGCTGTGGCCCCTTCTTCAAAATTCAGGCCGCGCAGGATGGCGTTCTTCCCGTACTTCTGCTTGATGGTCAACAAAGTTTCCTGGATGCGCCGTTCTTTGGCCAGCTGCGCGGACTGTTCCGCCTGCCGGGCTTCCTCCACATTGTAATCGGTGAAGAGGTCCAGCTGCACCGGTTGGGGCTGCAGCACTTTCTTTTCCGATTCGGCCACCACATGATTGATGCTCAGGTTCAGCCGACGGATGAGCAGGTCGGGCTGCACGATCTGGTCGAAAAGACCGACCACTGCCTCGGAAATCAGTTTTGAGGAAGCAGTCTGACAGGGGAGGTTGGTCGTACCATGGGCCGACTTGGGCACTTCGCGTCCGTAGGCATCCGTGGTGATGGGACCGTGGTAGCGGCACCGGATAGCCGGGTCGGTGAGACATTCGATGTCGTAGCCGACCGTCATCACCAGCTGGTCGGTGACCATCCGTTTGCTGACCAGGTCGAGCGCGGCGGCATCCGCCATTTCGCGGATCACCACCCTGGCCTTCCGGAAATCGTAGGCACACTGGAATACCTGTCCGGTACTGAACGAGTTGGTCTCCGGACGATAGGCCTTTACCGCCTGCATGGTGCAGGGCTCCCAGCCCCAGGCATGGTCAATCAGCAGCTCTGCGTTCATTCCGAACAGACGGTAAAGCAGGTCTTCGTTCTCCAGGGAACAGCGGGCAATCTTGCCCATGGTATCGATGCCGTAAGGAGCCAGCCGTTCGGCAATTCCCTTTCCCACCCGCCAGAACTTGGTGAGCGGCTTGTAATCCCATAGCCGGCGGCGGTATTCCATCTCGTCCAGTTCGGCAATGCGAACCCCATCCTTATCCGCTGGAAGGTGCTTGGCCACGATATCCATAGCAATCTTGCACAGATAGAGATTGGTACCGATACCTGCCGTAGCCGTGATGCCCGTCTGCTTCAGGACATCGCGGATTATCGTCATGGCCAGTTCGTGTGCCGTCATGCGGTAGGTCAGCAGATACGAAGTCACATCGATGAAGACCTCGTCGATGCTGTACACATGAATATCCTCCGGTGCGATATACTTCAGGTAAATCTCATAAATCCGCCGGCTGTATTCGATGTAATAAGCCATCCGGGGCGGAGCCACGATGTAGTCCACCTCCCAGTCGGGATGCTGTTCCAGCGCCCGGGCATCGCAGGACTTGCCGGATAGACGGTGTGAAAAACTGCGGTACCACCGCTGCCGGTTCACCTCCCGCACCCGCTGCACCACCTCGAACAGACGGGCACGGCCACCGACACCATGTGCCTTCAGCGAAGGGGTGACCGCCAGGCAGATGGTCTTCTCCGTGCGCGAAGCATCGGCCACAACGAGGTTGGTGGTGAGCGGATCCAGTCCTCTCTCCACACACTCCACCGAAGCGAAAAACGACTTCAGGTCGATGGCTATATAGGTGCGCTGTGTAGGATTCATCAGACAGTTACGTTACATATCTTCCAGGGTCAGACATTCCGTTTGGATGTCGTACTTGTGAAGAACCTTGTTCCGCAAGGTTTCTACCTTTATGGCAAAATCATCCGGCTTGAAGTTCTTCCGCTGCCGTTTGACTTCCGCCACCAGAGCTTTCCGGTCTTCGACATAAAGGCCGACAATATCGATTTCGCAAGCCTCCTTTCCTTTCTTGGCCTGCCACCAGGAGCCTATATCCATGAAGTTGCAGCTTTCCATCATTTGCTGACGCAAATACTGCTCCAGTGTAGATCCGGAATAGGTAGGATAGTCATTCTTAATGAGCTGTCCCAACTGTTCGAAATTCTCCATCTCGACAAGCCGGTGATACTTGATGAAATAACGGAACCAGAAGCGCAGGAAGAGGTCTGAGATTTCAAACCGGACCGTCTGCGAGCCTTCCTTGGCCAGAATGGGGCGTTTTCTGACGATGAGTTCGTAGTCTTCTTCGAGCTTCTTGAGATGACCGGCAATGACCATATCCCCCATGTTCTGCTCGATTTCTGCGGTCGTATTCCGTCCGTTGGCAATGTCAGCCAGTATGGCAAAATAATTGCCATACTTCTTCCCGAACTCCTGAATGAGCAATGCCTTGCCCTCATTCAGGAACGGGGAATCTGATTGCACGATGTAATCCACCATGCTTTCCATATCCGTGCAACCCTTCTGCATGAAGAGGTCGATATATTTGGGGACTCCTCCGGTGAAGGTGTAAAGCGCCAGAAGATCTTCATTCGTATAGTCAGGCTTGTGGTCATGAAGAATATCCTTCAGTACGGAAGTAGAGAACGGACGCAGCTTGATGATGCTGTCACAGCGTCCGTAAAGCGGTTCGCGGGCATCCATATAAATCTGGTTCATCAGCGTATAGACCGAACCGCTGGCCACGAAGTTGACAAACGTGGAGTCTTTGTAGCGATCCCATATATCCTGCATCTTGCTGTAAACAGACGAATTGATATAGAAGAACTCCTGGAACTCATCGATGACCAGGTTATACCTTTCCGTCTTTCAGGCACGCATCAGCATCTCGAAGACATCTGCAAAGGAATTGATGGATTCAGGAATGAAGATATTCGATAAGACTGAATTGATGTGCTGAGCGAAGCCACGGCAAAGCATAGCTTCATTGCTCCGGCTCACAAACAGATAGACCGTCGGACTCTCTTCGCAGCTTTTCAGGATAAGCTTCGTCTTTCCGATACGGCGACGACCGGTCAATACGGTCAGCTGTGAATGCTGGGTGAAGGCTATCTGACGAGTCTTCTCCAGCAAGGCCAGTTCCTTTTCTCTATTGTAAAATTTCATAAGCAGCTCGGATAGGGGGATTCTTTAATACAATATGAAAAACTTACAACTGTAAGTGTTACGATTGTAAGTTTTGCAAAAATACAGAATCTGTAGAAAACAAACAAGGCTAAACCATTCTTTATTCAGTGTGGAAATTCTCCGGAGTGAATAAAATGATTACTTTCGGAAAAGATGAATCCAGTATATAGTCAGCATAGCTCATCTCTTCAGAATCCTGAACAGCCTTTGGAAAGATGCCTGCAGAATTGGCGAATAGGAAATTCACCTTCTGCATCAATGAACATGACGTAGGATCCATCGCTTGAACAGAGGGTCATCGAAGACAAGCGAATCCCCTTCTTCGTAGATCAGGCCTTTTTTGATCAGCGCTTTCTTGATACTCTGAATGTGTGAAGTGGATTCCAGTCGGTATTCCTTCAGCACTTCCTGTCTGCCCAATCCGGTCGTGATGCCATCTGCCATCGCCCTGAGAAAGTTGAACTGATATTCCGTCAATTGTTCGACCTCCCGCTGGAAGAAAACCTTGTTTTGCTCCAGCAGGTCATCCAGAGCATCCTCAATATTTTGGTCTGTTACTTCTGCACCGGAAATATACCATACAATCCAGGACAGGTGCTGCACATACGAAGACAGGTTTTCGGTATAGATACAGATTCTTTCTGCTTGTTCCTCACGGATATGCTTGCCGGTTTCTTCAAACTTGCCACAGATAAACGGAATCCATTCGGATGCAGGAATCTTCTGCAAGAACATCATGTCTCCGAACTTGTAGAACGGCATGCTCTTGTCATTGAAAATCTTCTCCATCAGGTGACGCTTGCTACCGAACATGCAATAGTTTACAGCCTGCTGGTGCTGCCAGACAGAACGCAACTTCTTTTGAAACGTGAGACTGTCCGGGAATTCTGCAATCTGCTGAAACTCATCCAAACAGATCACCATGCGGATGTGCTTCTTTTCGCAGATCCTCTCTGGAAGAGCTAATATGGCTTCCTCTGTATCGGCTGATTCATTCCACTCGAAGGATAATGAAAAATCATTCATCGGATCGGTGCCAAACGAAAACTTGGGTGATATGTTGGATAAGAACCCCTTGGCATAGCTTATCCATTCATCCATTCTAGAAGAAGTCTGCTTGATGACTGCCGTGGCAAAGGTGCGCAGGAAGTCGTATGCTGACTTGCAATGAAAAATATCGATGAATACCACTTTTATTTCATCGCTGGAGACATCTTCGATAACCTTCTTGACCAAAGATGTTTTTCCCCATCGACGAGGGGATATAAGGACTGTATTGATACCGTGCGACAGATTGGCCGACAGACGTAATGCGTCCTGTTTGCGGTCTGTAAAATGTACCCCTTCAGCCGCCTTGCCAAATACGAATGGATTCTGCATGCTATTTCTGTTTTGAGATTACCCACAAAAATAACTAATAAGGTCGTAACTAACAAGTTTATTAGTCTAAACTTTATCAGTATGAATATCGCCAAATGTACGGAGAACTGTTCTTCACTGTGTTAAACAAAGGATTGCATGAATATCAACTAATATTCTTCTGATTTGAGGAAAGCCAATTTTAGGATATCTAGAATGAACATACTTAGTACCTACTTGCTTAGCAATAAATTTATTTACATCAGTTATGGTTTTAGAACGAATAGCATCCTCACAAATATAAATATATGGATTCTTCAGCATAAACCTCCGAAGATCAAAATGAAAAATTTCTTCTAACTCCATTACTCTACCTAAGCAAATCACTCCATCATAATAAGATTCACGTAAAATCTCTACTATTTTATACTTCCTATTATTTTGAGAAGATTTATACAAAAGAAAATCAATACTTTCCATAAGTTCGGCATCATTCTGCAGGACATCCTTATCGAAATCTACATTAAAATTATGACGTTTCATATTACATTTTCAGATTAACTATAAATAAAAATATAAATACCATTACAACCTGTTAGCTGTCAATTCCGTCGATTAGCTTCAATTCCATTTTCTTTTAAATAATTATATATTGTTTGAATGGACCTGATGCCGGTAATACTCATGATATCCTTGATGGATGTACCGGCTCTATACATGGTAATGACCGCTTCCTTTTTGGGTTTCTTCATCTTGACACCTGTCTGACGGCCAAACTTCACACCACGCTTCTGGGCAGCTTCGATGCCTGCCTTGCATCCCTCCAGAATCAGGTTGCGGTTATACTCGGCCAGGGATGCCAGAATCTGCATGGTGAACCTGCCGACTGCCGTGGATGTGTCGAGATTGTCCTGCAGGGAGACTAGCTTGATGCGACGGCTTTCGAGCTGGGCACAAAGATCAAGCATTTCCTTGACGGAACGACCCAAACGATCCAAACGGTAAATGACCAAGGTATCTTCCGCACGCAGATAATCCATGCAGGCCTTCAAGCCTTCGCGATTAAACTCCTTTCCGGAAATTTTGTCCGTGAAGATTCGGATGCATCCGGCCTTGCTGAGTGCATCCTCTTGAGACGAGAGGTTCTGCTCTCTCGTACTGACTCGCGCATATCCTATTTTTTCTCCCATATATCCAAATTAGACTTAATTTTGCAAAGATAGCATTTTTGGATATGAAAGCAATGGTTAAACCTTATATAATATAGATGTAATCCTTGCTTTAGTATATCTATGTAAACCTATACTTTAATTTAGATTGAAAGAAAGACCATAATATAAACCAAAAAGCCAACTAGCGGGCATCAGAATTTATATACAAAAACAAAATGAATACAATAATATTACTTAGAAAATCAAAATAAAACAGTAACTCTGCATTGGATAAAAATAATAAGAGAATGTGGTAGATATAAACGAAATAAAGAGATGCACACTCCAGTCGATGATGAAAGATAACTTGCTTATGCAAGGGCTGGTGTTAAAAGGGGGGATACCTTGCAGTTGGCATACGATATAACCAATAGGTGATCAATATCTATTGACTTCTCTATGGAAAACAAGTTTAAAGACAAAGACACTGGCTATCAACAAGGTAACTATCAACGACCAAAACAGCGTAGGTTGCTTTAGAAAGTAAGTAGTAAGTTTCATATCCGATTCCTCCCTTACATAATGGCTCCGACATTGGTGGCTGCCGCATCTTGCAATACGACGACCTTATCATTTTCAGACAAGCTGTTGACACCGGCTTTAACCACTATTTCAGAAGCTTGAATACCTGAAGAGACCACTGCTTTTCCATCTTCGTTTAAGCCCTCAATAAATACTTCACGGAAAGGAAGTATAACTTAACCCATATCCGAACGCATACAAAGGATTTCCCTTCAAATACCGGTAAGTTCTGCCCTACAGACTATAATCCAAAAATTCAATAATTGGCTGTCATTCCGATAGAATGCTATAGGCAACTTGCTTTTCAAGTGTAAGAGCTCTTTGCTCAGTTCATGTGCGGTATACCCCTTCAACTGGTAGACCATATGGGCGGGGGCATCGGTCTGGACAGCCTTGGAGGGCGGTTCTCGATAACAATTGGATTTCGTTCCTTTAGGGATGGAAGTATGTCAACATCAGCCAAATAAATATTGTATATGTATGTCCACTATAATGCACGGTGGGTATTCATTATTTTATCGTAAAAAAAAGAAGGAAACCATGCAATAACTTTCGACTTTTTGTATATTTGCAAAAAAAACATGAACAATAATTTTTCAAGGCTTCTCTGCCCATTAATTGCTTTGCTTTTGTGTTTCTTTGTAGCAGGATGCCAACAACCTCGACATCAGAGTTCATCTAAACAAACTATTTCTTCAAACAATTCGGATACAAGCGTTCGCTTTCCCTATCCAGACATTCCTCCAGTGCTCATTTCACCTGAAGAACGTTCTATATATTTATTATGCCACTATTGGGAAAAGTTTGATTTTAAGGATGATAAACTATTGCAATTTCCGGAGTTAACAGAACAAGGGATTGTCGATTATTTAGATTTATTGACATTGCATGCAAGCTCTAAAGCAGTTAAGGAAAGTTTGCAGGCTTTCTGTCGACAGTTTGCATTATACCCAAGGGCATGTAAAACAATGCAGAACTTGATGGAAAAATATTTATATGAAGCTAATTCACCTCTGCACAATGAGCAACTATTTGCAGTTTTCTTAGAAACCATGGAGAAAGAGCCAACTCTAAAGTCAGATCCATCTCGTGAACACAGGATTTTCCTGCAGAAGCTTTTAAAGCGCAACACTCCAGGTGAGCAAGCTTGTAACTTTACCTGTTATACAGCGGATGGGAAGCTGACTACATTGTATCAAACACCTAAAACCCAAAAAATTCTTTTCTTTTACGATCCCCAATGCGAGAACTGTCTTCACACTCTATTGAAGTTGAAAACAAACCGCGAGCTGGCCGATGCAATAGATGAAGGTAATATCAACGTGATAGCAGTGTACACTGAGGATGATGAAAATCTTTGGAAAACGACCCTTAATGACCTACCAGAAAATTGGTTGGCAGTAACCGATCGTGGCTACATCAGGAATGAAGCACTTTACGACTTGAAGGCTATGCCAACATTCTACCTGCTGAATGCTTCGCACAAAGTTATACTAAAAGATGCCACGTTAGAAGAAATATTTGCCTACTTGGGATTCAATAATTTTGATTAATTCAAGCAATCCAAAGGCAGTGTTTGGTTGGGTTTGTAAGGAGGGAAATGAATCTTTTTCATAGTGAAAATCTTATGCCTAACGATACTAAATATTTAGGTAATAACAAACAGCTTGTGAAAGTTGGGGCTTTGTGTATAAAAAAAGGAAGTGTGCTTTTTTAACACACCTCCTCCTGATATGTTTAGATACAACATAGAAGCTCTCGCCAAATCAAAAAGGATACACTTGATGATTCGGACGGCGTTTTACGCAACGAATCCTGCGTGAACTATTTTTTGAATCCGTCCGGTAAGTCAGATATGAATTGTTAAGTCCTATGCCATGTGTATTATAATATTCATAATACCAACTATCATAATCATCTCCATAATAATGTCTTCTTCGAGAGCAGCCAGTATAGGCATATGTCTGGGCACGCAACTGAATACTTCTTGCCGTATTTGCATCATAAGCATCTGAAGACCAGAAATAATTATAATTATTATCATAGTAATTATATTTACTGGGCTGCCTGTAATCAGACTCACTGTTGCATCTCATATATGGACTGCTTGGATAACTATATCCAGTGAAGAAGAGATTCAAATAGCTGTTGCTTACATTCTTTTCAGAAGTTTGATTAAAGGTATTATTATAAGGTTGCGAGCCGAACGGTAATTCCAGGCTATTCCAAGAATCTATTCTGAACATATTTCTAAAATCGTTCATGGATAGCAGATACCATCCCTGATCTTCCGGACATGCAGCCATAGCTACATCCCAAGTACCGCTTCCCTGGTCAAAATACCAGTACTCATTATCATTGTAAGAGTTGGAATTCTGTAAAGTCTTACCATCCAGGGTGTAAGTCAAGCTCTCGACTTGGACAATACGAGTCACTCCGCTGGCACTAACAAAGCTGATTGTGACAGGAGGGAAGCTTTTGTCTGCCTTGTTCGCATCAACAGATTGACTGTTCACTGAGAATGTATAGGTGTAGTCAGTACTCCATGTTCCACCTGCAGGTGCGGCTGCCTTTGTGCATTTCATATCCAGCCATTTATTAGCAGTATCTGTATCGCCAAACTTCATTTTACATCCGATATCAGAATTCGATGAAAGTTTTACCTGAAATTTCTCTCTTGCAGTATTTGTGTACATAGCCACCCAGATGAGCGACTTGTTGTCATATACATAGCTGTCATAGATGTTTGTAACAGAGGAAGTGCTCAATTCACTCATACCGCCTGCCTCTTCTTCATCAGGTTTAAAATCATCGATGTTTCCACCTTCATCCCAATCAGCCACTATTATGGAAAGCTTAATCTCATGAGAGTCGGCCTTGTTAACAGTCACTGTATAGCGGTGGTTCGGTTGTATAGTGAACAGATTTCCGTTTCCATCTTTCATGCTCCTAAAAGGGACACGATAGTTAACGGGCAGCACTTCTCCTGCCGGTGTTGTAAAATCCCCTTGCAGCAGTAGGCTGGCTTTTTGGGGAGCCGCATAACTGTAAAAGGCACCAGTTTGTGTACCAGTGTTAATTGCTTCAGATTCCCCCCCTGGGAAATACTTCCATGGGTAGGTAATCAACGATCCGTCGGCAGCAGGCCGTGCATCAAAAGGGAACAGTGCAGTAGTGGCATTGCCCTCGCTCATGCCTACCCCAGTGATGGTCAAATGTGAATCTTTAGCCACATTGTGTACATCAAAGCGGGCCACACCTCTAGTCAATTTCATGTAGGTATTCAGACGTGAATTATCGTAATAGTCTGTGAGATTAAGACTCCCAGACACCGCACCACGCATAAGCAATGGGGTGTGCAACACATCCTCTGGATTGGACTGATCCAGGCAGCGTGCCGTACATTCGGCCAAAAAGTTTTTCTCGGTCGGAATGCCAGGCGCTGTAACCTGAACCCCGTTTTCCGTCTTCTGTGTCACCAGGGGTTGGAACACAGCTGGCACATATTTTTTTTCTTGCTCATCTAAAACATAAAGCTCGGGGGAATTGGCCACGCAATAGAGCTTGACATACAAGCCTTTCTTCAGTGACAAACGCGCTGTGCTCAGCTTGTTGTCTGTTCCGTTGGTCACCAGTATAAAAGAAGTAGCCCCTTTGGGTGCCGTTTCCTCTTGTCCGGCACGGTAGGTCAATCTTTCCTGAAAGGTATAGATTCCATGCTCTGTCTCTGAACCGAACACGTAAATATCCATGGCGGTTATCTCGTTTTCGTCTGTGGTGGCTATAGGAGCATCTGTCCGCGTCGCGGAGCTTTCGCTCACCTGCAATTTGTTCTGTATCTGCAATTCCACCGTTCTTCGTTCTGCTGTCCCGTTATCTTCCGGCATTTGGATGCCAGACTGAGCTGCTTCATCGAGCATTCCTTCTGAACAGGAGGCCAACCATAACAGCACGGCCCCCGTCAACAGTCTATTCAGCTTTTTCATATTCATAAATGGTTCCTTTCATATTAATTCCAATCCTTGATACAACGCACCCGGTAGCTGTTGGTTTTGCCATAGAAGTAGATGTATACATTAGAAGTACTATAAGCACGCAGCACACCTCCGTCATTACCATTTTCAGGATTCACATCTGATGTCCAGTAATATGTATCGTAGCCGAATGCTATATTTTGACTGCTCCCGTCTGAATACAATACATTATCTCCGTTATAACCAAACTGGCCGGTTCCCGGGGTAGCTGCGTACGTATAGGATTTACCATGAGAGAAAGCAGCTTTATAAGCGGCAGTTGCGGGATGCAGATAAGGCTTAGTATCCCATTCATAAAATTTGAACAATTGGCGTAAATCATTCAGGGAAGGCAGACGCCATCCCTCTGCCTTGCGGCACTTTTGCTGAGCTACATTCCAGGTGTACGTGCTGGAATAAGTAGCATCTGCATGTGCTATGAGAAAATATTTATTATCATGACCATAACGATAGGCTTGGGTGTAAGCAGATGTCCCCTGATACAATTCTCTGGGATGCAGTTCTAATGTTTCCAACCCTCCCGTAGCATTTTGGAAAATCAAGGTAGCAGGAGGATAGACATAGTCAGTCATCTGCTTGGTCTTTAGCGTAAAAACATATTGGTTGCTGTATACATAGCTGGATGGCAATGCACTTTTTACAGGGGCATCCAACATGACCCAAGGATGTGAAGTGTCACCATTGGCATACGTCACCCTTACTTTTGCGTCACTGTTTGAATAGAAAGTAATAGTCCCTTGATTGACACCTGCAGTGTTTGCATTATACGTGCGTACTGTATGCTTACTGTTCTTCACACTGTTCGCTACGTTATCGTTCAGGTTGATTGCTGCAAAATGCAGTTTGTTTGCATCAGCAGGGTCATAGTCATCCAGGCTTTCTCCATTTTCCCAGTCAGCCACTGTAATCGCAAACTTCACCTCGTATGGATCAGCTTCGTTTATGTTGACTGTGTAGCGGTGATTAGGCTGAAGACTGATATGCTGTCCTTCGCCGTCTTGCAGATTATTGAAAGGCACTTCGTACTTCACAGCTACCGGTTCCTGGCCAGGCGTGCTGTAAGTACCTGTGAGCACCAGACAAGCCTGGTCAGGTGTAGCATAACTATAGAAAGCCGCTTCCTGCAATCCTTGGTTGATTGGCTCATTCACACCTCCTGGGAATAATTTCTGCGGATAAGTAATGAGTGAACCGTCTGCAGCCGGACGGGCATCCAGCGGAAAAAGTGCTGTGGTGGCATTGCCTTGTGTCATACTCACCGATTCGATAGTCAGATTCGATTGACTTGCCGTATTCCTAACATCAAAGCGGACCACACCACGCGTCAGTTTCAAACTGGTATTGATAACGGCATTGTCGGTGTAATCTGTCAAGTTGATACACCCGGCCATGCTTCCCGTCATCAGCAGAGGTGTCTTGATGATATCATCCAAGTTTGTAGGATCCAACGGACGTACAGTAAACTTTGACAGAAAATCTTCTTCGCTCGTACCAGGCACCTTAATTTTCATCTGGTTTCCATCAAGCTCCATTTGAAGCGGCTCCAGAGTAGCCGGCTCATAAACTTTAGGATCTTTTTTTTCATTGAGCACATAAAGTTGTGTAGCATTGGCCACGCAATATAATCTGACGTACAGCCCTTTCTTGATGGTCAACTGTGCACTGCTAAAAGCATTGTTGTTGCTGTTGGTGACCAAAATAAAAGGAGTCGCCCCCTCTATTTTATCACCCTCATGGCCTGCGCGATAACTCAACTTTTCCTGAAAGGTGTACGTACCGAATTCATCATCCGAAGCAAAGACATAGAAGTCCATGGCCGTGATTTCATTTTCCGTATTCAGTGCAATGCTTCCAGACTTCCTGGTTGCAGCACCAGCAGTCACCAGTTTGTTTCGCACCTCTATCTGCAGTTGGCGAGTACCTTCCGCAACATCACCTCCGGTAGCTGTACCAGAGAGCAATCCTTCAGAATTATCATCCAGAGGTGTAGAACAGGATACTGCTAAAAACAGCAGCATCCCGTACAACATTTTCCATAGATCATGTATCTTTTTCATTTTACATTCTCTGTTTTATTTACTTATTTCTGTTTGTTCTTGATACAGCGAACATAAGCAGTACCTGTAGCGGCAACTGAAGTGTAGGACACTTCTCCGCTACTTATATTTCCTGTCTTCAAGCACAGGTTGTTGGCCGGTGTTTTACGTGAAGCATCCGCCGACCAGAAATTCCAGCTAGCATACAGTCCTGCATAGGTGCCGCTGACATTGAACAGATTTGTCTTCACTGATTCATCTACAATTCTTGTTGTGCCAGCATCATCGCCTTCAAAGAAGGTATAGAACGCATCGGTGCCTGGTGTCAGATAGTGATTCCAATCCTTATCCGACCGCACAATTTCACGCCATTCGTTCATGGTAGGCAGTCTCCATTCTCCTGTGCATGCCTGCTTGGCACTGGCCAGTGTTACAGGACTGTTATAGGTTACCGACGTTGTAGGTACCGCTACCCAGTAGTCTCCCACCAGATTGGCGTAATAGCCACCAGACATAGGGCGTGGCTGCACCACCAGGTTCAGCACCGTGCCCACCTTATTCTTGAATAGAATGGTGGCGGTAGGATAGCTGTTTGCTGAAGGTTGTGATGGATTCTGTTTCTTTATTGTATAAATATACTTATACGAGTTCAGTGCTCCTGAACTGATGGTCTGTTTCTGCTCTTCTATGCCAAGCCAACCGGTTCCAGGTTCCACTTCTTCACCGAAATATACCAGTTCGTGTGTCAGTTCGCTGTTCGATTCAAGCGTATAGGTAAAGAGTGTTGTGCCGGTTGATGCATCCTGCCTTACACCTGCCCAAGTCTTGTCTGACGAGAATTGTGTATTGGATTCCGAGGACACAGTTCCTGTAATCTTAATAGCATTGTCAGGCAGATAATCATCCAAACTGCCACCGTCTTCCCAGTCAGCTACCGTAATGGATAGCTTCACCTGATACGCATCCGCATCATTCACTTTCACCGTGTAACGATGGTTGGGGTTTATAGTAACCTTTGTTCCATTCCCGTTCACAACATTGCTGAATGGAACGCGGTAGGACACTTTGATTACTTCGTTGGACGGAGTGGTATATGTTCCGTTCAGTGTCAATTCGGCCTGGTCCGGAGCTGCATAGGTGTAGTAAGCAGACTTCAAGCCGTCTCCTCCTCCGTTCAACTCCGCATTTTCGGGTGTACCAGACAGGAACTTGCGCACCGGATAGTCTATCATATTCCCCTGTGCATCCCCCTGGCCTGTATAAGGGAACAACGAGGTAGTAGCGTTTCCACCAACCATTCCGATTTCGGTTATTTCCAGCCGGCTCTTTTCCTTGTCATTGATAACATCAAACCGCGCTACCGCACGACGTAACTTCATGCTCACGTTAAGACGCGAGTTCTCATTAATGTCTGTCAGGTCAATACACCCGGCAATGTCACCCACCATAGACAAAGGAGTATGGATGACATCTGTTTCATCAGTCGGATTGATGACGTGCAGTACATGCTTTGTCAGAAAGTCAGATTCTGCAGGAATACCTTCTGTTTCAATTTGGTTGTTCTCATTTCCTGGAGCCGTCTGTTTGAGTGCCTTGAACTCAGCCGGTTCATAAGCATGCTTATCGTTGTTCAGTATGTACAGCGTGCTCTGGTTTGCCACGCAATACAGTTTTACATACAACCCTTTTTTAATGGATATTCTGGCTGTAGAAACTGCGGTATTGGCTGCACTCGGTACAAGAACAAACGGATAGATATCATCTTTCTTTTCTACCGTCTCATCAGCACGGTAACATAGCCGTTCCTGATAGGTATATTTACCATGTTCGGTCAGCGAACCGAACACATAAATATCCATGGCGGTTATCTCATTCTCTGCTGTGGTAGCTATGGGGGCATCAGCACGCGTAGCCGTGCTGTTATTCACCTGCAGATTGTTCTGTATGAGCAGTTCCACCGTCCGGCGTCCTTCTTCTTCGGCATCTGCCGGTGTCTGAGTTTCAGGCTGCGGTACTTCCTCAAGCATTCCTTGAGAACAGGAAGCCATCCACAGCAGCAGGACTCCTGCCAACAGTATGTTTAGTTTATTCATTTTCATAAAAGATTCCTTTCTTCTTTTTAATTCCAGTTTTTGATGCAGCGCACCCGGTAAGTCCCAATCTTATTGCTAAAGGTGAAAGTGACACTCTGGCCGCTGTTGTATGAACGCAGATATCCAGCCTGTTTGGTATTTTGCGGATTGGTATCTGACATCCAGTAATAATAACCATAGTAAAAATACGCTGAATTGGTCAAGACGTTGTCATAATACCCATACTGGAAACCCTCCGGTGTGCCGTCATAGGTATAAGTCTTGGCATTGAATGCATCAGCGTATGCTTCGCTGCCCGGAGTCAGATAGGGTGTAGTGTCCCACCCAGTCATTTTGATCATCTGTCTGAGGTCGTTCATGGATGGCAGGCGCCAGCCCTCATCAGCCGGACACTTGGTCATGGCCGTATTCCAATTAGCAGTATTATCCACCAGGTCGGTTTTGACCACGAGATAATGATTTGTTCCGTTATCCACCAGTCCCACTGTTTGATACGCTGATGTAGAACTCCACAGATAATAACTATGCAGGGTAAGCACGACCTGTGAGCCCGTAGCATTGCTGAAAGTTACCGTGGCAGGTGGATAGCAGAAGTCCTGATTCTGAGTCACCTTAGGAGTAAACACATAGGAGTCTGTTCCCTGCAAGGTAGGCTCGGCAAACGAAAGCCACTGATGGTTAACATCACCGCCAGCATACGAGATATTGGGTGTCACTTTGCTGTTCGACTGGAACGTAATACTTCCCTGATTGCCGTTTGTAGTGGCGATGGTACGCAGGTGATAGGCAGTATTGGTGCTTCTGACATCTCCTGAAAGATTGATGGCTTTCAGCAGAATATTATTTGCTTCAGAAGGATCATATTCATCCAAACTGCCACCTTCATCCCAGTCTGCCACCTGAATAGAAAGTTTCACCTCATAAGCATCGGCCTCATTCACCTGCACGGTATAGCGGTGATTAGGCTGAATGGCAACATTGATGCCTTCCTGATTCTTGATACTGCTGAAAGGAATCTTATAACTGACAGGAATGCTTTCGTCGGCTTTCGTTTTGTATTGGCCGTTGAGCACCAGACAAGCATTGTCAGGAGCTGCATAGCTATAGTAAGCCGATTTTCTTCCGCCGTTGTTTATTTCATCTGCATCAGAGAAACTGCGCTGAGGATAGCTGACTTGCTTTCCTTCAGCTGACGGTTTTGGCACCATGGGGAACATGGTTGTGGTAGCGTTTCCACCTTCCATACCGATGGAGTTGATGACCAGCCCACTTTTAGAGGCTTGATTAACAATATCAAAACGGGCTACCGCACGTTTCAACTTCAAATTGGTATGCAACCTGGAGTTTTCGACCATGTTAGTGAGGTCAATGGGACCCGGGACATCTCCCACCATGGGGAGAGGAGTATTCAGAACTGCAGTCTGCGGCGTAATGACTCGCAGCAAGTACTTACCTTGGAAATTAGCTTCAGTAGGTACTCCTGCCTTAGTAATTTCACCCATTCCGTTTTTAGTATCGAGGGTAAGTTTGCTGAAAGTAGCATCCGGATACATGTCGCCAGTTACCGGCTCAGTCATAAATAAGTCAGTCTGATTCGCTACACAGTATAGTTTTACATACAGTCCCTTCGTGATATGAAGCATAGCACTGTAGCTGGCAGAATTTTCAGCATTTGGATAAAGTTCGAAGGGAGTTGCTCCTTCTACTACTGCCTGATTCGAGCGGTAAGCAAGATGTTCCATATAAGTGTATTCACCTTCTTCTTTCTGAGACCCGAACAGATAGATATCCATGGACACAATGCGGTTTTCCGCATCCGTGGCAATGGGCTGGCCACTGGCACGAGTCTGTGTACCAGGCTCCAGCTGCAGTGTGTTGTCAAACTCCAGCATTAGCTCGCGTGTCGTGTCTGAACCGGCATTGGTATGTCCGATACCGGTTTCAGATTCTTCAAGCAGCCCTTCACTCTGTGAACAGGCACACACGGCACACAACGTAGCTCCTAACCAAATCTTATGAAATATTTTCATATTCATGCTAATTAATTTATGTAGTTGTTACGATGCAGAACGATGATCAATTCAATGCTTTCTTGATACTCAGCTGCAGGGTAGTTATCTTGGCAGCATCCAGTTTGTTTTTGAATTGAATATTTATGCTTTTAATTTGAGCTCCAGGGCTAACACTGGATTCGTCAAGTGCCTGAACAATCTTGATTTGATAGACCTTGTTAGACCCTGTTGACTGCTTTTCAACGTGAATATATGATTTATCTTCTTCAGGAACTACCACATCCACTTCTTTTTCAAAAGCAATAAACAACACATTATTCGTTTTGTTGATGATGGTACCAGTAGGAGCCTTTGCATTAGTTAACAGTAATTCAGAACCCTCGGAATTAGTAAATGTACCTCCTTCTGGAGTTTTAGCGTCTGGTTGAGCTTCCTCTTTCTTTAAAGATAATTTTAAAGTAGTTACCTTACGGGCATCCAGCTTATTTTTGAATTTGATATCAATTTCACTAATTTGTTCTCCAGCCTGAACAGAACCGTCTTCAGCCTTATTAGCCACCTTGATTTCATACACAAATTGGCTATCTCTTGCTTTGCCCGTTTTCGGTGTTACGGTTATAATGCTTTTTTGAGCTTCCGGAACTTCCACTATCATTTCTTTAGCAAAAGCAATATACAACACGTTATTTTGGACATTGTACAGGGTACCAGTGGGAGCAGTAGGAGAAGTCACATTTAAAGAACTCGTCGGAGAATTTGTATAAGCATCACCTGATGGTTGTACAGCATTAACTACAGTTTCTGTAGAAGCCAATGTAAGTGCATAATCCACTGATACAGGCTTGGGGGATTTTGCACCAGTGGCATCGAATGTATTGGTGAACGTAATCTTATAGTCATTCTTCGTATCAATATCTTCAGGTATTGATTTCAAATCAAAACAATAAGTCACGATCATCTTTGCAGCATCGCGTTTAACTTCAGTAATTACCAAGCATTGCTTATTAGTTAACTCATTACAAGTGGGCACAGCGAGATAAGGACTGCATACATCTACATAATATTTCTTACCAACATTGAGCGTCATGGCTTCGCTATCCTTCGTTGTTATTATATTACCATTGCTTGAATTACCGCTATAAGCAGCATCTGTAGATGCAGCAATATTCGTATTTTCTGTCAGCGTAGCAGGTGGTAATACGCGGTATTTCAGTTGGAAGGCCGGATCTACCGATGCAGCATTGTTGATAAAGGTCAAATCAAAAGGAATCGCATTATGTGTAGCATTGGCATTAACAGTAAAAGTAAAGGTTGATAAAATCATACCGTCAGCTTCGGTTACAGTCGGACCGGTAACAGTTAGCCAATTGTTCACAGCACTTACAGCCCTAGTCACAAAATTCTGGGCTGCTACTGACTTAACGCTACATTGTCCAGGTGCTTTTACCGTCACTGTAAACTGTCCAGCTTTAGCTACACGGATGGTGCTGTCAGCAGGTGTCCAAAAAGTATTGTCTTTATCATTCAGACCTCCAAAAGGATCTTGACCAGCTACCGCTTTCACGCCTTCAGCAATAATCTCCGGTTTCTTGTCATAGCTTGGTTTTACATCCACACTTCCACCGTCAATCCAATCTTCCACTTCAAAATAACCTACTATTTCAGAGGTGGTCACTTCAGCGATGCGCAGGCTGTAACGGTGATTCGGTTCGATGGTTATATTCTCCAGTGAATTAGAAGCATTGGTACGTGCTACTCTCAGACGGTAAGTCACCTCATTCTTTCCGGCATATAATCCTTTAATTACTAACATCAGATTGTTGCTACCTGCTGTAGGATGTACATACATGGCACTGGTAGTAACACCCAGATTGGCATTTTCCAGCTTTGTATAATCTATTTCCGGGTAATTGATCTTACTGCCTGCAAAATAACCATTCTTTGTACTGAACAGATATGATGCTCCTTCAGCCTGCTCTATGGATATAGACTTGATGGTCAGTTTAGTACGAGCGGCATTGTTGTCAATATCAAAACGAACTACCCGACGTTTCAGTTCTACGGAAGCTGTTCCGTAATTACCGGTAACGTGTAAAGGCTCGTTCATGATACCTGTCATAGTCAGCGGTGTTTTCAAGGGATCGCCGCCAGTAGTGACATTTAAGGTATAATATGTATCAAAAGTAGCCATCGTTGTAGGATTGCCTTGACTGAAACCTGCATCACTGCATTTTGTAAGAGTTGCTGGCGAACCTGTTGCGTTTGAGTAAATATTAGAGTTGGCCACGCAATACAGTTTCAGATATTTGGCATCCTTAACCTTGCGTGGATAGATGGAAGCCTTATAGTTACCACCCGACGGTTGAAGCTTAAACTGTTGGTTTGTGTTGGCTTGGGTTTCTGCAGAAGTCCAAGTGTCCAGCAGATAATACGTACCGGTTTCTGTACTCGAAGAAAACACATATACAGTCAGATTCTCGATAGCATTTTCTTCCGCTGTAGCAATAGCTCTGGATTTCGGATAAATTTCTCCGTTGGTACTGCTACTGAAGACCAGTTTTAATTCGTTCTCCTGCGCCACCTCTTCGGAGGTTACTTCCTCCAAATCATTAGTGCATCCTACTGCCATGCAGGCTGCTGCAAGCAGAGCTAAAAAACATCTCTTTCTCATAAAAAAAACTTTAAATTGATAATGTTACATTTATTCATCACGTTTAATCATCATTCTTATTTTAACCGATAATACCTCCTTCTTCCCAGTCATCACCTGAAATTTCAGTTACGATAATCTGGTCCTCTTCCACGATGACCAATAGGTGAAATTCCTGTTCTACGTTATAATCCATATCGGTGGTTCGAGTGAAATAACGTTGCAGATCCAGTTCGCCCAACACCTTTTCATTTCCGCACCATAGACTCCAAAGCTGATGAGTGGAGTTGGTAAAACGGTAGCTAATGAATTCGCCAACTACTTCATCATTGTAGTTTTCGGCAGCTGAAGTTTCATGTGCCACCAGTCTATTTTCTATCAGCGGAATCTGATAAGGGCCGGCCTCGTTGGGAGCATCAAAATGATAATCTTCCATAAATCCATAGGAAGAAGAGATGCCTCGCATCCGCATGTAAAGCCTGTCTTTGAACTCCGGTTTCGCTATACGCCACATCACTGTAATTTGCAGGTCAGCATGGCAATGCGTTACATAAATGCGTTTAAAGACCATGCCTTTTTGTCTGATGTCAAGTTCCGACTCGGCATAATATAAGCGGGGTGTGTTTTCTGAATAGTCATCAGCCTGGCGATTGGCTACCAACCTCATGTCTTCGTATTTTGTTTCATTTCCAAGGGTGCATACCTTGTTACCATCAGTCAGATTTCCCCACACCACGATGTGGTATTTCCCGGGAGAAAGCTCGTCGGTATGCCCTAAAAGACTATCTCCCCGCAGATTGAGTCGCCGTAACAGATTCCCTTCTTCATCGAAGAGGAATTCCTGCAGATTATTGACACGCATGGGTAATACATTCTCATCCGGATAGCCCGCATACCAGTATTCAAGTCTTACATTGTAAGGACACAGTGCCGGTTCTTCGGTAAAACTGCATGCAGACAAAAGCAGCTGAAGAAAAAGAATCCAAGTCATATTTTTAATCACTCCGTTCACTTTTGCTCTCCTTTCAGCTTATATAAATTCTCCAGTGCCCGTTTAGGCTCTACCTGCAATGCCTTGCGGAACCAATATTCTGCTTCTTCACAGTCACCCTCCATCATGGCCAGCACACCCAGATTATTCCAGGCTCTAAAGTCTTCTTTCAGATGATCCAGGTATTTATGAGCTTGTTTAAAATCACCACTCATAATGATAGCAGATGAAGCATTGATATTGGCCACTGGGTCATCCGGGTATTGTTTAGCTGCAATTTCGTACACTTCACGATATTCATCTGTCCCTGGGCCATATACCCATGCCAATCTATACATTTCTTGTAGTGACAACATGCTGGGAGCTGTATGCAACAGTTGGGCTGTTTCTTCGATGCTCACGTCACGAACGTTATAGTTTACCTTCACCACAATGCGTCTCAACATCATCAGTTGTTTTTGTTTCAAGCGCATGTATACCTTTCCCCCATGAAGCTGCATAAGCAGTCTTTCACGACCATTGAACGTACCGTTCGTGCGAATAATATCGATGACTTCTTGATAATGAGGCGGCTGCTCAGTGCGCAGCATAGCAACGAGACCTTCCCAGTCTTCAGGAGTCCATTTCACGGTAAATACTTGTGAAGGCAGTCTGTACTTTTCCATCATATAATCCGAAAAGCACCTTGCACGATTGGAAGCCAACATTTCATTATTGGCATACGGACCTTCAGGTGAGGCGTATCCATGAATGTGTATAGCACTGATTTCAGCCAAATCACTACTGGGCATCAGACTGTCTAATTTGGCCAGTTCCTTCGCGTTTTGCATAAAATCCGGGTGCACATCAAATCCATTGACTGGATAGTCTATCCGTATTACTTCCTCCTTCCAACGTTGCTTGATTCGTTCCAGACGCGGTGGCAGATATGATACCATGGGAATGCAGGGAATACAGGGTGTACAACCTGTATTTTCAATCTTTTTAACATCTGATTCAGTGTCGGGATGCATTACGTTTGCTGCTATCAAATCAATACCTAGCAAATCAAGCTTGCAGCAGTCCTTGCTTTCGCGCATCATAACAAAAGAAGCCTGCTCCATATCTGCTTCATATGGGAGGGCATAACGGAAGTAAACACTGTCTATACGGTCCGCCTTGCGTCCAACATAACGTATGTAAGGCTGTACAGAGACGATATCTGGATCAAGATGCTTTTCACGCTTATCAAACCGGTAACGGCGGCCACCGCTTAACACGACAGGTGGAAGTTGACGCAAGTAATTTGTACCACGCAGTACAGGAGTAAAGGTGAACGAACGCGCTGGTGTCACGCGACAGGAACTGACATTAATCCAAAACTCGATATGCAAAGAATCATTTTCAACCCATGTGCTGAGTCTGTGTACATCATTGTCGGCCAAAACTTTCCCTGGCAGGCAAAACAGAAGCAATGACCATACGTACCATTTAATAGCACCCTTAAATAAAACACTATGTCTTCTGTTCATCTTCATCTCTTCTTACCTCTACGTTACTTTATAAAATAAATAAGGCTTACCCCTGCTCGGGTAGGTCCTAAATAATGACGGTTTTTCTTGCCGCGTAATTCTGCACAATAGGTACAATAATATTCTTTATAATCCAGCCAGGCATATCCTATACCTAACGTGAGCTCAAGCCCCCAGCGCTTGCCGAAGGCAAAGTGATAACCATAAGAAAGTCCACCACCATACAGATTACCACGATAAACCGTATGCTTAAGTTCTGAAATAAACGAGATTAGACCAACATTGAAGTGGGCTGCATGTGCGTGTATGCCAAAAAAATGACCCTCGAATTTCTGACATGGCCAGTAGCGCAATTCCGGCTGGAATAAATACAGTTTCAATTGGGTTCCATTTGTATAATCCCAACATTCTCCTCCACCCCATAAATCAACTGTAACATGCCGATTCATTGACAATTCTACACCAAGATTGGGCATCATGGCGGCATCCCACAAGACATCGTTTTTGATGCCTACATGCTGAGCAAAAGCGTTTGGACTGGCATTGCATATGAACAGTAATAGCAAAACGTAACGCATAGTGTTTTTATTGTTTGGGTATCACGGTATATAGGTGATCAAATACAATCTATAATATCTTTACTCTAACCTGTTATCTCTTTAAATCATCAGAAAAACCATCATACTACCTACCCTCTGAGTAATCTCCTTTAAAAAATTTCGCAAAAGTAAGACATTTTTTTTATTGTGCAATAATAAATATATAAATTTTCTATTAAATTTTTGGTTAGAATTCACATCTGAGGGCGGTAATTTAGCTGCATCAAAGATTCGTAATCTGGAATGTCCCAGTTACGAAATCTGTCTAATAGATTATGGATGCGGCAAATTTAACAGAAAAATACATATTATGGAGCAATATCCTTGATCTTCGTTCACGGGGAATCAACATTGCGCGGACAGCCCGTCGTCTTGGTGTATCCCGTAATACGGTACGACATCTTCAATCCCTAAGCTTGGAGGAAGTCCTCCAGCACAAAGAACGGCATTACAAACTCCATGCCTACGAGCAGACCGTCGCATCCCTCCTTACCAGTTTTCCCTCCATTTCCAGCAGCCGCATTGGCGACTACTTGCGGGAACATTATTCGGACTTTCCGCACGTCTGCGAGAAGACCGTCCACAATTATGTCCAGTTCGTCCGGAAGAAGCACCATATTCCTCCGGCCAGATAATCACCGGTCCCATTCTCCCAAGGAGTGGGAGCCCGGTCCGTCATATACATAATTCTTAACAGTAAACATTATACATTATCATATATGAATACCCAAAGCTTTACAAACGGAACAAGCCGCCGCCTGTCACGGGCTGTACGGCGCCAGGAATGCGGAACACATCCTTGCTATGAGCTCAGCACTTCCCAATTTTCTGACATGAAAGTCAGAAGACTCACCCGCCAATACGGTTTTTCCGGTTACAGCATTTACCGGTATCTCGTAAACGAGACACTCCACAACAGGAGCTACCTCCTGCTGTGGTGCGAGGAAACGGCGCAGGCGGTGGCCTCTTACTGGAATGCCTCTTTGGAAGATGTTACAAGAATTGTCAACGGCTGCATACAAGTCGGACTTTTCAACGGTGAGCTATACGGTGTGTCACCAACATTTTGTACAAAAGTAACTCTAAGGTGATGTTTTTACAGAAATATACATAAATTAAATCTCTTAGGCTTTCAAACAGTCTTAAAGAGTTAATTTATGTATATAAAATTAGACTTTTAAAGGTCTGTATTCATTTAGACCCAGAGCCATATTTGATTGGAATGAATATTCTCCCAGAAAATTTATATGTGACCAATTTAAAGGAGATATATGCTTCAATAAATTCTTATCTATATCTCCATATTCTCTTTTGTATTCTACAGCCTTTTCCAGATAAACGGTATTCCATATACTTATGGCATTAATCAAGATATTCAATGCACTGGCTCTTTGTAACTGGTCCTGTAAATCACGTTCACGCAGTTCTCCTTGCTTCCCGAAAAATACGGCTCGTGCAAGTCCGTTCATTGCTTCTCCTTTATTCAGCCCTACAAGTATTCTCCTTCTCAATATACTATCCGTAGCATATCTCAATATGAATATAGTTTTTTCTATTCGTCCCATTTCCTGAAGAGCTTTGGCCAATGAGTTTTGTCTTGAATATGACCCCAACTTTGATAGAATCAATGAACTGGATACCAATCCTTCCTTAATAGAATAGGCAAGACGAAGTATATCCTCATAATTCTGTTCAATTATATTGATATTTATTCTGGCAGAAGCGAGGTCATTTATATTCTTTTTAAGTTCCATTCCCGGCAATAGGTAAAGTTTTGAATCAGAAATATCCCTGATTCTTGGAGCAAATACGAATCCCAGCAAATGACTTAATCCAAATACTTGATCTGTATATCCTGCAGTGTCCGTATAATGTTCTGTAATACATAAATCTGTTTCATGTTCCAACAGTCCGTCTATGACATGGACAGCTTCCCTTGCATTGGTATTGATAACTTTGGTGTAGAATGTAGAGTATTGGTCACTGACAAACCTATTATGGGGGGTATCTTTAGCAGTTTGGGTATCTTTTGTGGTCTTTTATTGTTTGTAAAATTCAGAAAATCAATATATTGCAATGTTAAAAACACATTCGTACAAGATATTCTGCAAAGACATTCTAACAAGAAAGCGGATTTTAGGATGAAAGTGGACTTGCTTGCCTTTCCGGAAAACCGCACAAAAAAGGGAAAAAGAGAACCCTCCCTTTAGGGAGTTAGGTGGGTTTAGGTAGGCAAATTTTCTGGCGCGTTAAAAAATGTATATATTAGTATTTTTGTGTTTATTTTCTTTGCTTTTGATATATATTGTTATACATTTGCAATAAAAAGTATAACAATATGGAAGTAGCAATAAAAAAATTAACTGCATTCAGACTTGACAGCAACCTCCTGGACATGCTGAAGAGTGCTGCCAAACGTGAACACCGGAGCTTAAACAACTTTGTGGAATGTCTTCTTATGGATGCCATGTACACAGAACCAAACGAAGAAACCAAAGCGGCCATAGAAGAAGCTCGTGCCGGGAAAAACTTGAAGAAAGTTGACACAAGCAGCTTCGAGAACTTTATAAAATCCTGTAGTGAATGAGAGAGGTTAAGACTGGTAGTCAGTTCCGGAAAGACCTGAAACGGTACAGGAATGATAAAACCAAACTTGAAAAGCTTTATGATATTGTAGGATACTTGGAACGTTGTGAGGACGTTCCAAAAGAGTTTAAACCTCATATGCTTTCAGGTGATTATGCAGGTCACATGGAATGTCACGTAGAAAATGATTTTCTTTTGATATGGATTGATAATGAAGTCGTAAAGCTGGTTAGGCTTGGCAGTCATTCGGAATTGTTTGGAAAGAAGAAGAAATAACAGGTGTGTCACCAACATTTTGTACAAAAGTAACTCTAAGGTGATGTTTTTACAGAAATATACATAAATTAAATCTCTTAGGCTTTCAAACAGTCTTAAAGAGTTAATTTATGTATATAAAATTAGACTTTTAAAGGTCTGTATTCATTTAGACCCAGAGCCATATTTGATTGGAATGAATATTCTCCCAGAAAATTTATATGTGACCAATTTAAAGGAGATATATGCTTCAATAAATTCTTATCTATATCTCCATATTCTCTTTTGTATTCTACAGCCTTTTCCAGATAAACGGTATTCCATATACTTATGGCATTAATCAAGATATTCAATGCACTGGCTCTTTGTAACTGGTCCTGTAAATCACGTTCACGCAGTTCTCCTTGCTTCCCGAAAAATACGGCTCGTGCAAGTCCGTTCATTGCTTCTCCTTTATTCAGCCCTACAAGTATTCTCCTTCTCAATATACTATCCGTAGCATATCTCAATATGAATATAGTTTTTTCTATTCGTCCCATTTCCTGAAGAGCTTTGGCCAATGAGTTTTGTCTTGAATATGACCCCAACTTTGATAGAATCAATGAACTGGATACCAATCCTTCCTTAATAGAATAGGCAAGACGAAGTATATCCTCATAATTCTGTTCAATTATATTGATATTTATTCTGGCAGAAGCGAGGTCATTTATATTCTTTTTAAGTTCCATTCCCGGCAATAGGTAAAGTTTTGAATCAGAAATATCCCTGATTCTTGGAGCAAATACGAATCCCAGCAAATGGCTTAGTCCAAACACCTGATCTGTATATCCCGCTGTGTCTGTATAATGTTCGTTAATACATAAGTCTGTTTCATGTTCCAACAATCCGTCTATAACGTGAACGGCTTCCCTTGCATTGGTATTTTTACCGGAACCGTAATGTGGATTATGTTCTGATATCAAAGAAGATACCCCGATCTGTACACGCATACCATCACTTGATGATGTTGTCCCGTCGCCCCAATATGATGGAAGAGACAGCCTGTGTTGATAATTTACAAGACAGGCCTGCGCCTTTTTCATTGCATCATCATGTAATCTCCACTGGGATATATTGGCAAGTTTATGATAATCAAATTCTTTTGTGCAGTCTGCCATTTTACTTAGCCCTATATTTGTTCCTATTGCCATCAATGCTGCCATAATGGATGGTATTTCATCTTCCTTTGGAGTGTTACCGGAAGAGGCATGTGTAAAATAGCGATCAAATCCTGTCCACTTGGATACTTCAAAAAGTATTTCAGCCAGTTTTACATTCGGAAGCATCCCATATAAGGAGTCGTTTAAACTCTTAACTTCTTCCGGAACTTCCTTTTCAAGTTTTTCTATGTGAATCTTACCATCATCTATTTCCAGATCTTTTAGTTTTGTAAGGTTTTCAGAAAGAGATTTATACATTGAATCCAATGAGGAATACCTTTCTTTTATATACTCGTTAAAATTACTGCTTACTGCAAGTTTTTCTGAAATGTCCGTTTTCTTCTTCCATTGTGATACCGGAAGCATATAGTCGTTGAAATTCCTGTAGTTGCAACTTCCTTCTACTGCAACATCACCGGAACGTATCCTGTTTCTCAGTTCAGCCAATACTGCCATCTCATAATAATGACGGTCAATACTGTTGCCATTTCCATAAA
>ERZ1026977.159-NODE-159-length-38540-cov-182.373002_pt1 | contig 38540 bp, 43 predicted proteins | sample MGYA00519292_ERZ1026977 | MGnify/ENA primary metagenome ERZ1026977 (study PRJEB26926, sample SAMN06164410) | human gut metagenome | biome: ENVO:00009003; feature: ENVO:2100002; material: ENVO:00002003 | host: Homo sapiens | place: USA | collected 2012 ... | reverse complement strand
GGTAGTAGATCACATGCACTGGCACGCCTAAGAGCTTTGACATGCGAGCCTCGGCTTGCTCCTCGGTCCTGCAAGCTCCGACTTTGGCAAATGCCTCTAAGAGGCGCTTTGATGCTAGTTTGTTAATGGTCACTTTCATGTTTGTTTTTGGTTGTCGGTTGTCGTCGTTCGAGGCGTCGTGCCCCTCACTTGATGCACTCTTTGTGTCAATTTTCTCTCACCATTGCAAGCTTTTTTGTCAACTCGTCACATTTTTTTCAAATCATCATCATCATCTTGGTGACGCCAACAACATGATAGACCACGCAACACCACGCACCACGCACCGCAATGCCTGACGCTCGACCTCTCCAGCTCACCCCTCTTAGCGTAGCCGAGACGATAACCCCACCCCTAGGGGGACCACTGGAGGGGGTCTCGAGGGGGCCGGCGGGAGAAAAGCGGCGGCGGCGTCAAGCGCACGAAGAAGGGTACCTCGTGTAAGAAAAATCTGAGAAAAGAGATGGAGTATAGTATATGTAGAGTATAGGAGAGGATTTGTAGTTTTGTTGTGTTGGGGCTTTATGGGAAAAAAGCATAGACAATGATGAGAGGATGATTTATATATGTTTTTGAGATGAGAGAAGAATTATCGGAAGAGCTTGAGAGGCATATTGTCTGGTTGTTGGAGTGTGATGAGAGTGAAGAGAGGGAGAAGGAGTTAGAGAGGCTTGGTTATGGGTTGAAGGTAGGGATGGTGGAGTTGAGAGGAATGTTGTTGGTGTTGTTGGGGAGGAAGAGCTATGGTGAGATTAGTACAGATTTGTTAGGGGAGAGAGATGAATATTTTGAGGATGGTATGAGGAGGAATGAGGGGGAGTTGTTAGAGATGTTGAAGGAGGAGCTGGGTATGGATTTAGTGGATGATGGAGAAGTTGGTGTGTTGAGTAGGGGAGAGGTGGAGCGGTTGTTGAGTAAGATGGGTAGGGGGGAAGGAGTGAGTGGGAAGGACCAGTTGCAGGCGTTGAGCATGTTTATAAGGATGAAGGGATGGCTTGGGAATGGAGGGGGTAGTGAAGAGGAGATGGGGAGTGAGCTTAGTGAATTGTTGAAAGGGGGGAATTATGGGGATAAGTAATGAGGCGCGGTTGGAGGTAGAGGGGAAGGGAGTTAGGAAATTTGAGCAGGAGTTGTATTACTTGCTGATGGGGTGGAAGAAGTACGGGAGATGTAGTTTGAATGTTAGGAGGGCGTATGACATATACGAGAGGGACGGGAAATTGGAAGAGAAGAAGAGGTATTTGAGTAAGAAATATAAATTGGTTTATGAGGGTTCTAAGCTGAGGGGAGTTGAGAACCTGAATGGGATTAGGCCTGCTGGGGTTTCTGCTGGGGATGATGTGGTTGATGGAGAGGAGACGTGTAAGTTTTATGTATTGCGGAGCAGGACGAAGTACCGGATTAAGGGGAAGGCTAGGTGGTTGTATAAGAAGTATGGAGGTAGGGATAGTACAGATTTGGTGTTGTTTGCGTGGAAATTTATGAGCAAAGAGGCGATTGGTCCGCACGTTAATGTTGACTGGCAGGCGGTTGAGTTTGAGATGAGAGAGATAGTTAGATAGTAAAGGATTAGGGGTTGATATGTTAAGTTCGGAAGAGAAGAGATTGTTATTGGAAAGGTTGAAAGACCCTATGTGGAGGCTGAGCAACTTGTATGAGATCAAGTTGACGGATGGTCGAGTGATTAGATATGAGCCTAGGGAATTCCAGCGTAGGTTGCATGAGGAGTGTTATTTGAGGGGGAAGAAGAGGTTTTTGGTGCCGAAGTCGCGTCGTCAGGGGTGTAGTACGTGTATTGGTGTGATGATGGCGGACATGGCGGCGTTTAATGAGGGGTGGTTATTGGCGTTGGTTGACAGGACGCAACCTGATGCTGAGGAGAAGTTGAGGGAGATAGTGAGGGTTGCGTTGGAGAGTTTGAGGAGGAAATTGCCTTGGTTGTTTAAGATGGAATTTAACAACAAGATGATTACGGTGGAGATGGTTGGTAGGAAGTCGAGCCGTATAGTTGGTGGTAAATACTTTAGGGGCAGTGGTTTGGGGTTTGCGCACATATCGGAGTTGGGAACGATAAGTGCGACGGAGCCGAAGAGGGCGGCGGAGATAGTGAATGCGACGTTTCCTGCGGCGAAGGATGGATTTATTTTTGTTGAGACGACAGTAAGAGGGGGGAAGAAGGGGATATTCTATGAGAACGTGATGAATGCGTTATCGATAGAAGAGGGGCATAGGGGGGAGAAGGACTTTAACGTTGTATTTTTGCCGTGGTGGGAAGATGAGAGCAATGTTAGTGATGATGATGAGCCGTTGACGGAGAGTACGAAGAGTTACTTTACGACGTTGAAGGCGAAATATGGGATCGACTTGGAAGACAGGCAGAAGGTTTGGTGGCAGAAGGCGAAGAGGCAACATGGCTTATCGATGAACGAGGAATACCCTTCTACGCTTGACGAGGCGTTTGAGGTGCCGATGGAAGGTGCGATATTGGAGGAAGTTCTTGAGGCGTCGATGAGGGATGGTCATTTTTTGCATGCGCCATATGATCCGACATTGCCGTGTTATGCGACATGGGACTTGGGGAATCCGTTGAATACGGTTTCGACGGTGTTCCAGTTGAAGGAGGGGTTGATATGGATAGTTGATAGCGATTGCGGCCAATATAGCAGTGAGGGTCCGGCGCAGAGGACGGCTCGGTTGTTGAGTAGATTTCCTACCTTGATGCGGAACATATTTCCGCATGATGCTGGGTACACGACGGATACGGGTTTAAGTCAGGCGTACATGTGGCAACAGGCTGGGTTGCCGGGGATAGTATGCTTGCCTAGAATAAGAGATAAATGGATAAGTATCAATTACTTGCTAGGGATGTTCCCTTTATTGAGATTTGATATAGGGGGGACGGAGAAGGCTTATCCGTATTGGTTAAGCTACAGGATGAAGCCAGCGCTTGGAGAGAATGGGGCCTATAAGAACGAGATCGTGCATGATAGTTCGTCGCATTGGAGTGATTCGTTGAGATACATAGCTGAGGCTCGGATGGCTGGTTTGCTTGGGAATGTAAGTGGAGGAGGAGAGACGCATGTAAAGAAGAGCTTTGGCCGGAACTTTAGCAATTTAAATATTGATAGAAACAACTATGAAGGCCTCATGTCTAGGAGAGGAGGGGCGCGCGGTCCTGAAAGCTTTAGGCGCGGATTTTGATGCGTCTTGGGAGGAGCATCGTTATTTATATCGGCGATGGGATGATAGATGCCTTGTGATGGGGCATTTCTTTAGGATGGAAGATGGGTGGGCTGATGTGGAGGAATGCTGGTCTAGGGTGAAGCAGGCGTGCGTTCCTTCGTTATCATGTAGCCGTCATGATGCGAATGGGTTCTTCTTTTATTTAGGGGTTGGAGATTTTAGAGTGTTGTTAAGATGGATGATAAAAGAGGAGAGGATGAAATATTTTATTGGCTTTCGTGCGGGGAATGTGTATCTGTACGGGAGAAAAGAAGTTGAATTGCTAATTAAATTATTAGGAAAGGGAAAAAATCATGGGCGGCAATCCGTTTAAAGAGATAGGCAACGCTATTAGCGGCGTGTTCAAAGGTGTTACTAATATCGTTGGAGGCGTATTAGGCTTGAAGCAGAACAAGGAGGGGATGGATGCTCCTGCTCCTGAGAAGCCAGTGAATGAGGTAACAGTCGATACGTCTGGCACGGAGAACAAGATACGTGAGAACAGGCGCCGTAGTTCCTTTGGAGGAACCTTTGTTGCGAGCAAGAACGCCTTGGGGGCAGGTAGCGGGGTAAGTGGCAAAAGCGCATTAGGTCAATAAGATGGTTACCAACAAACAAGATGCCAAGCAGAAGCATGCGGATTTGTATGCTTTCCGCCAGCGGTACGTGAGCAACTGGCAGAGGATCGCGCAATACGTTGATCCTGAGAAGAAGTTCAACATTAACGGTGCGGTTTATCAATCTACTGGGACGGACCTTGGCTATTTGGACCAGACGCTTGAAAGGGCTTTGAGGGTAAATGCGGCTGGCCAGCATGAGCTTATAACGCCCAAGAGTCAGGGATGGTTTAGCTTTGAGCCATTGGCCAAGATCGACGATCAGAGCCAGATTGATAGCACGATTGAGAACATTTATTATGAGACAGGGAGGCAGGTTGCGTGGTTTATGCGCAACAGCAACTTCCACACGGCTTCCGAGCTTTTTTACTTTGATCGTGCGGCTTACGGTCAGGCGGCCTTCTGGTCCGAATGGGACAAGGTGCGAGGGATGCTGAAATTTGCGCATATTCCTGTAGGGGATTTCATGGTGGACAGGGACAAGTTTGGGAATGTCCATACGTTTTGCTGGGATGAGTGGTTGAGGATACAGGACATTGTCGCGACGTTCCCGGAGAATGTACTGCCTGACATGGTGAAGGAGAAATATCAGGCGAGCAGTGTAAATCCTGACAACTATCTTGTGTTCCATTTGCTGGAGAAGGTGGAGAGGACGGGAGACGAGAAGCTGATTAAAGAGGCTAATGGCAGGCCGTGGGTGATGCGTAGCGTGTTTGACCAGTCAGGAGATGTTCTGGCGACGCAGTATTTTTGGACAAGCCCTGTGAGCGTCTCAAACTATTTTGATATTGCCAACTCTCCTTATGGAGTTGGTGCTGGTTTGAGGGCATTAGGGGACCAGACCGAATTGACCAACTCCGTTAAGGCGTTGAGCGAATCGGCCATGCAGAAGATATTCCCGCCGATGCTGGTGCCGGAAGGATTTGATGGGAACATTGACTGGGGGTTTGGCGGGGTGACAACCTTCAACCCGATGAACGTTCAGGCCAAGCCGACGCCCTTGTTCCAGAACATGATGCAGGCTAATGAGATGCAATGGCAGGTGCAGAGGCTTGAGAACAACATTCAGAAGACATGCGACATGGATTTGTTTGCGCCGTTGTTGCAGGTCAAAGACCCTCAATACATGAAGGCGACGGTGGCGCAGATGATCGAAGCGTATTCTGCGAGGATTGCTTCCCCTGCCTACACTAGGTTGACGGAAGAGTTCCTACAGCCTGTAGTGATGCGTTGCTATGAGCTTCTTCGAGATGAGAAGCTTGTTCCTGCGCTGGATGATTTTAGCATCAAGTTTACGACTCCTTTCCAAATGCTTTTGGACCGTCACCAGCCGACGCTATTCTCCGAGTTCATGCAGACGATTGCGATTCCTTTGGCTCAGATTGATCCTGATGTGATGATTAGCTTTGATACTGATTTTATCATGAGGTCAGGGATTAAATCTATTGGGATGCCGACCAAGATACTCAAGGATAAAGCGAAGGTTGACCGTCTTATTAAAGAAAGAGAAGCGGCGCAACAGGGGGCCAATCAGATGGCTAATGCTCTTGAAGCTTCTGAAATCCAGAAGAACATTGGAAGCGCTATAGGGAACATGCGATGATTTATGGAAATAACTACTGATGATAAAAACAAGAAGAAGGCATTAAAGGTTTATGACTTCTTCGGAAATGTAAGCAAAGTGCCGGAGGAAGATTTTATCCGGTTCCGGGAAGAATTTAAGGGGTCCGAATTAACCAATCGCTTGCTCTTTTATCTTACTACAATGGTTGACCTTTCTTTGTGTGATAAAGAACATGTGAAGAAGGAAGCCCCCTTGCTTGCAGACTTTGATGCGAACAGAGCAATGTTCATATCAGGAGCGCGCCAAGTGCTTGAATTAATAAAATACCTAGCAGGAAAATGATTGATAGCAATCCAAATAATGCAGGGGGTCAGGCCCCTACCACCACGACAGGGAGCGCCGCCCCCGCCACGCAAACTACCCAGCCTGCACAGCAGATGCAGATGCCGGGTACGATGAAGCTCGATACAAGCCCGGCCCCGACTGATACGCAACAGCAGGCATTTAAGGTGGCTGATATTATCGGCGAGGATGGCTCTTTCAAGGAAGGGTGGACTTCCAAGTTTGAAGGTGCCGACTCTCTAGGGAAGTACAAGAATGTTGATGAACTGGTGAAAGGCTTTGTGAATGCCAACCAGTTAATTGGCAAGAAGTTCGACGGCGTGAAGAAGCCGGGAGAAGGGGCCAGTGAGGAAGAGATTAAAGCATGGCGCTCCTACATTGGCGTTCCTGACAATGTTGATGGGTACCAGATTCCTGATGAGTATAAGGACAATTATGACGAGGCGAGCTTTAAAGAGTTTGCGGCGTTTGCCCATAAGCACAACATCCCGGCTGAGACGGCACAGGAGCTTCTGCGCTATCAAGATACGCTTTACCGCAAGAACAATGAAGAGTTTGTAAGGAGAGTGGAAGAAGCTTCCAAGCAGGCTCAGGAGCATTTCAGGAAGGAATGGGGGCCGCAGTATGAACGCAACGCAACAATCCTTCGGCAGAGCTTGATCGATGCGGGGATTGACGTTGATGATAGCTCTTTTGCGATGGCCCTCAATAACCCATATATCTTGGAAGCCTTGTACGAAAAGGCGGCAAGGTATCAGGAAGGGACGATGCCTACTCCGGGAGTGATGAGGTCCCAATCAGGGACGAGTGCCCAGCAACGCATGATTGACATGATTTCCAAATACGGAAGTTTGGACCGGATGCCAAAAGATGCGAGGGAGGAATATAATCGGCTTGCATCTACGCACGTTCAATGGTAATGTTTCTCAGTCGTCGTTACATTACCACATGAGTTAGTGGCTTAACTACGTGTATGTTCTCCTTCCTCCGTGTTTTAATTGATGCGGAGGAAGGTTTCTTTATTGAAATATTAAGCAATACGTAGTAACACATGTGGGTCTCCTTGTGAAAGGACGCGCCATTCTATAGTTCATTGTTATTTCTTCTTTGTTTTACCCGCACTAATATTTTTATTAGTGCGGGGTTTTTTGTTGCAATGTTATGTGATGTGTGCTTGTTTTGGCTTGAACAACCCGGACGGACACTTGTTCAAACAGTTTCGTGAACCACCGCCGTTCACACAGACAGCCCTGATTAGGATACCTGCCTGATGCAAGACGCAAATCTTCTTCGAGGCGGTACGTTTAATCAAGAATTAAAATCATGGCTAATTACGGAAACTTTTATGATTTGGCGGTAAATGAATACACGCCTTCAATCTATGCGGGTGTCCAGCAGATGACTTCACGAACTGAACGTTATCTGCGTGTGTATCCGCTTGCTTCGCGCCAGCGCAGGTTCCAGATCATTGATCCGGTGAACTCTCAGGAGATTACCGACCTGTACGGCGATACCAACCCTCAGCAGGCTAACTTCAACGTTCGCTGGTTGAAGACCACGCCGTTCAAGACCACGCATGAAATCAGCCGCATTGAAATGATGCAGGCGGGAACGATTGAATCTCCGATTCCTCGCATCGTTCAGGCTGAACGCATGGAAATGGCACGTCGTCGTGACCACATCGCAGTTAACGGCTTGATCGGTACTGCATGGACTGGGGAGAATGGGGACGTTGCCGTTCCTTTCAACGAAACTTTGAATACGATTCCTGTTGGGTACAATCCTTCCGGGACGTACACCGCTTCCGGCTTGACGCTTGAGAAGCTTCTTCAAGTTCGTAACATCTTCGGTTCCCGGAACGTGCTTGGTCAGGACGTGGACCGTCAGGACTTGGGCGGCCCGGAAATCATCATGCTCATCTCTCATGAAGAGCTTAAGGACTTGCTTTCTCAGGAAAAGGTTGCAAGCATCTTGTACAACGTGGACCGCCCGCTGGTGTCTGGTAACATCTTTGATTACCTCGGCATTAGGTTCGTTGCCATGTCTCCGGGAATGCTTCCGTTCGGCTCTCGTCCGCTGGGAACGTCTACTGATCCGACGAAAGGCGCTTCCACGCCAAACGTTCGCACCTGTATTGCGTTCAGCATGAACTCCGTGGCCTTTGGCGTACTGGAAGAACTGTTCGTACGCATTGATGAGCGCCGCGACAAGCAGTACGTGTGGCAGACCTACACGGAGCTTGCTATGGGTTGCACCCGCATTGAAGACAAGGGCGTCCTCAAGGTTGATGTGACCGGAACTCAAATGGTTTACTAAAGAAAGGATAAAAAATCATGGCTACTTTTCCAAGCATGGCTAAGGCGGAGATTGACGGTGGAGTTCCTCCGTTCCTGAACGCTCAAATGTCTAGAGGAGCTACCCTTAAAAAGGTAATCTCCTATACGGCCGAGGGAGCCGCTACTGCGGCATCGTCAACCATTCAAGATATTGATCTCCCGGAAGGGTGCATCATTGATCTTAGCTCGATTGCCTTTTCCCACAATGGCGTAGGCGCTGGCAATTATACTGTCGCCATTGCCCTGACTGACAAGAATGGGAACATCGTGAACAATATGATTGCTCCTATTGGTGTTCTCGCGGCTACGGCCATGGCTAATGAAATCGTGAGGTTGGGCGTTACTTCCAATGGCAATAAGCCGGGGTTGTTGATGGTTGACCCCTACGAAAAAATTCTGACCGCTATTATTAGCGCAGATGAAATGCCCGATGTGCAAAACAAGAACAGCGTGCTGAAAGAAAGATATCATTTCTGCATTGTTGTTCAGAACTCGGCGGAAGTTGCGGCTAACAAGACCTTCACTATTGTGATGGATTGTATCATTCCATAACCTGAACCGAAGCGGCCAATGACTGATCTTGAAGTAGCAAACTTCGCGTTGGGATTACTGGGACAATACAAAGTCTCCGCCTATCCTGATTTAGAGAACACTCCTACTGTCTATGGTCAGGCATTGGCCGCTTATCTTCCTTTTGCCATTAATGATTTGATGATTGATGGCAATTGGAACTTTGCCCGTAAAAGGGTAGAACTTCTCCCTGTGGATGATGAGAAGCCACTCTTCGGCTTCTCCAATGCGTTTACGTTGCCTTCTGATTTGGTGACTATTATCTCCGTGAATGGCGAGCCTTGGGAGAACCAGCTCCAATTTGTGCAGATTGAAGGGAACTATCTGTACGCCAACACCGATGTGATGCGGCTTGTCTATCTTGGCGATATCCAGAACAAGAAAAGCACTCAGGAATTCCCGACCATTTTACAGCCCCTTCTAGGCATTCGCTGGGCACAACTATCTTGTGTACGGATTACGAACAACCTTGATCTGTACAGGCTCCTTTCCGATATGTACATGAGGGAGCTTTCTCGTCTCCGTGAGAATGATTACGTCAATAATACTGGAGGCAGATACAACTACTACAACAGGTTAATGCGGCAGTCTGGCTGGAACCGTGTTCCCTATGGAACGACTTTCCCCTTTGGCGGCCATAACAAGCTTTTATAACATGGCAGACAACAGGCAAACACAGCTTCAACTTAACTTCAATGGAGGGCAAGTCTCAGAATCTTTCACGCCTCGCGTGGACATGCAACGTTATCTTACGTCGTGTTCTCGCATGCGTAACTTTATTCCACGCCAATATGGGAAGCTTCAACGACGACCGGGATTCAAGCTGGTAGATCGGATGAATGGCCCTTTCCGTATGCTTTACTTTCCCTGTACTTCGGAGGACATTTACATCGTATGCCTGCATGCTGGTGTGAAGCCGGGCCTTTCTGGTTTCGCTACAATCTATCAATGCGGGCATCTTGATGAATATCCGCGCCCTATTTGGAATATCCCTCTTGATCTTAAACAGGAGTATGCCAAGAACGGATGGACTTCCGGCTTCACGGAAGATGAGTTAAAGGAAGTCAAATGCGTCTCGCAGAACGACAAGCTTTGGATTGTCCACAAGAATCACTCCCCTATTGTTCTAACAAGAACTCGTGATGATTCGGGGAATATCACTTTCAAGTTAACGGAATTTACTTTCCTAATCTTTCCGTCTTCGGATGATTACCTTGACTCCATGAGCGACACGATTGGCTCAGAGTTTGTGGATATTGCGATGTTCGTAAAGAAGCAATCCGATTATCCTGACATATCATACAATGCGAAAGTAACTACTTCCAACGTCATGGCCAATATGTTTTGCGATATCCCCTTCCTGTATGACCCTTCTTGGGATATTTCCGTTTATGGACAAATAGTTAATGAATGGCTGGAAGGATGGGAACAGGGAGATATTATAAACTGCAACGTCCGCACCAGAGCGACTGATGCCTATTATAGTGGTCAATTATATAATTGGACTGAGATAACTAAATGGCCTCAATATTTCAATGCGGTCAACATCATGTTTGCTTATGTTCAGGGGGAATGGAAGATTGATGTAGGAAAAGAGCTTGATAATAGCTATGCCTTTTATGTTTCGGGGATGAGTATCCGGGAGACGTTCAAAGGCATGAATAAAGGCATATCCATTGCCAATGTGTCGAACGCTACCCAACCAGCTAATAGGCGAGTTACTATCACAGGAAGCGCCCCGCATGGATATTTTCTTGGATTCGCTTTTACAAATTCAGTTACAAATGGCATTCATACGGCTGAAACTATTAGAAATCTTCCCGTTGAGCTGACATGTGCCGATACGGTTTCGATTAATTCCTATCCATTTGCTACTTACATCAACCAGAAGAATTATGATGGTTCCGTAAATAATGGGGTAGTATTCAGGAACATTAACATTTTGCCGATGGCCTATGCGCCAGATCGCAGTTCATTCTTTAATGATATCTCCACGAATTTTTCCAGACTAAACTATTTTGCTACGAGACAACCAAATGGCGCTATTGTTTACAGGTTCAACACTCTAGTAAAAAGCGCCTTTAATGTTCAGAAGGGATATCCTTCTGCCGTTACTATCAGGCGAGGCCGTCTTATCTTCGCTGGAACTAAGGCCCAGCCCCAAACGATATGGGCGTCGCGCGTGGACAGATATGAAGACTTTTCCGTTGATGACCAATCGGATTCCGGATGGAACCTTACGATAGGCGCGAATCAGGCACAGGTCATTCAGTGGCTTTCTTCTTCCAAGGATTTGATTGTTGGGACGGACATTGGCGAATGGGTTATTAATGATGATGATCTTAATAGTCCGGTCCCTACTATTAAAGAACAGAGCCGCTGGGGTTCATCTACTTTTCAGGGAGAGTTGATGACGGAAAGCTTGTTCTTTGTCCCGAAGGACAGGAAAGGTCTTATCCATTCCCTTTATTCTTTCCAGATTGACGGCTACCAGTCCGAAGACGTTTCCATTGTTGCTTCTGATCTTCTTGAATCCGGCATCACGTCACAGAGCATTATGAAAGACCCTGACCCTATTTGGTGGGGGACGTCAGAAGATGGGAAGATGCTTGGATTCTTATTCAACCGCACGCAGGAAATCCAAGGCTGGCATTGGCATGATATTCAAGGAGGGAAGTTCAAGCAGGTTGTTTGCTATCACAATCCGGTGAAGCGTCAAGAAGGCATATTCGCCTGCATTCAATGCGTTCCTCCGGATGGTTCAACTATTCCTTTGGACAATGCTGAGTATTATTTAGCGTACATGGACTTTGACCACCCGTGTATTGACTTCCCAACGATAGCGGAGTGTGGCCCTTCTTTGCTCAGTGGAGCAGGATTTTTGGGAGAATGGACTTCGTTTGCCTCAAAGGAAGTAGTTACAGGCAATACAGACCCCCTAGATTATTATTTAGCCTCTAGTTTATGCTGGCAAGGAGGAGAGCCGGGGCAATTAGTCCCTTATTCAGGCATCTATCCAAAGATAGATATTATAACTCAAGGCAATTCTGGTTTTAATGATGGTAAGACTACGGGTTATTGCTGGACGTTTACAGGAGAGCTTAACCCTGAGGGATATTATTCTTTCAGCAATGGCGCTCTTACCGGAGGAAGAATTAGATTCTCTCCCACATTTGAAGCCGGGAATAATGCTTTAGTTGGCTATTCAATGACTGGTTCGTTTTCTTCCTTCTTATGGGGCTTGCACATTGAGTCCGAGTTCATATCGATGCCTATGGGGAATACTGCCAACTACATCATCCCCGCGATGACGACCAAAATCAACCAGCTAAGGTATCAGGTCTCGCGGGACACGTCTGATGACATAGCTCCTAATGGTGTCGTCATGGGGGATTATGCATCGACTTATGGATACCCTCGAATCCAAGCGCAGGTAGAAGCATTAGATTATTCCGCTCCTTTGGGGATGAAAAAGAATGACACGTTAGGGATAAGGTTGTATCTTAATAACGGACGAGGACATGAGGTATTAAGTGGCCCTTCATCCACCGATACCAGATTGTATTTCGCGTTTACGGACGCAAAGAACACGGACGTCTTATCAGCATATATCATTTATGATTCCAACCTCGTATGATAACCTTGGGTGGGCAGATGACTCTTTGATAAGCTGGCCTAGCTGGATTGAAAATTCAGTTGTGCCGAATCTTACATACGGGGATGGATTGTTGCCGGGTTATTATGACAGCGGAGAAACGGCAGTATCCGCTTCTTATGCTCCTCTTCCCGAATTAGGTTACCCGGAGATGCCCCAACCTGCGCCGACGTCTTCGACATATGGCGTTGAGATGCAACCTCGTGTGGCGTCCATTAATACTACTGCAAGCACGGTACCTATTAGCAACCAGCCGCTTACATACAACCAAGTTCAGCCGGAGTTCGGCAATAATTCTCAGACGTGGAGTGCGGCTAGCAATGTTCTTGGAGATGTACTAGATAATCTTAACAAAGAACACCAGTATCAAATTGCCGAACGTGGGTACAATATTCAGGCGCAGGCATTAGCTGAAAGGTCGGAGTCCGCTTACAAGATCGCCGGGACAAACATGATGCGTCTCCGTGGCAATCAGGAAAGGTATTTAACGCAACAGCGCGTGGCGGCAGTGCGTACGGGCTTTGCCCCTACCTCGGGTTCCATTGAGGCCGTGCAACGTGGCACGATGAGCAAGTTCGAGCAACAGATCGCAGACTCCGAAAGAGAGGCAGAACAGAGGAGGCAAGATACCATGTACCGATCGCGCGTCATGTCATGGCGTGCAGGACAGGCTAGGAAGGCCGCTAAGCAAGCTCGCACTTCAATGTGGGGTTCTATCATAGGAAGCACCATAGGAGCCGTTGTAGGCGGCCCTGTAGGAATGCGAGCAGGTTCCAAGATAGGTTCATCAATCGGAGGGTTCTCTTAATATGGCAGAAGATACAAGAAACATTCGTCTTGGAGTTCCGAGTCAGGCGAGAAACGCAACGATGCCGGGGTCACCGGACAATCGTTATGCTTCTACGGGGCAAAGCGATGTGTCGCGCTTTGTTCCGATCGGCAGTGAATTTAATGCGGAGACAAGCAATCGTGCGGCGAGGAATTTAACAGAAGGTCTCTCCTTAATCGGGAAAGCCAAGGCAGAAGTTGAGACGGTTAACGACAGTATCATGTCTAGGCGCATGCAGGCTGAGCTTACAAATGCTTCTGCTAAGATCATTTCGTCTTTATCTACCGATCCTGAATACATGAACAAGCCGAGCATGTGGACTCAGGTTTATCAGGAGAGGATGGCCTTAGCTCAAGAAGATATTAATACTAGGTTTGACGGCGCTTTCTTGGTCGGCAAGAACAGATTGCTGACCGATGAAGCCTTGAATCAGATCAAAGCTAAAGAGGCGGTGCAGGTTGCTAGGACTGCGGCGCTACGTGTCTCACAGATGGCGGCTGACGAAACTAATGCCGCTATTGATATTGCGATTAAAAGCGGGCAGTTTGATGAAGCTTCACGCATCACGGAAGAGACTCCTTATCTTAGCGATGCTCAGAAGATGAAGCTTAACTTCACAATTGACCAAGCGAGGACTACTGATGAGGTCCAGCAAATGGCTTTGACCAACCCATATGGATTGCTCGAGGAAATCCAGACGAAAGGGTCTGTTCGAGGTAGAGCGCTTTCCTACGAACAACAGCAATACGGGATCAATCAGGCGCGGTCCTTTATCAATGAAGACCAGAAGAAGAACTACAACTCTCTTGTTGAACAGTTCATGCTGGCTCCAGAAGGATTTTCCATTGAACAGGCAAAGCAGTCATTGGAAGTTAATGGCATTAATACCCAGCAGTTTGCTACGCTTTGGAGGATGTACAAGCAGAATACCGCGAACATCCCTCCGACTTCTGCCGAGTTTGCTAGAGCTAGTAAATATGCGGCGAGCATGATCCCTTCTTACCAGAATGCCACGCCAGAACAAAGGGCCAACTTGGAGAACCAGTTGAGAACCACGTTAAAGCAAGCCAACTTTTCTTCCAACGATCAGACGTCTTTGATTAACCTGATGAAGACGCACACGCCGCCTTCCTATCTGGATGATGCGAAAACGTGGGTTGAGCGGGTATGGGACACAGGCAAATATCCACTTTATACTGGGAAAGATTATGTAGATAAGAACGGTACCCCAATCTACATGACAGAGGCGGAGTTTAATAATAGCTTTGTTGGGAAGAACAAGCAATATTATCTGGATAAGACAGAAAGCCGTGCCTATGAAGACCCGGAAACTTTGGCGAAGAGGTATGTAGTTAGAGAGAAAATTCCTAACCTTCAAAACGATGCAAACTTTAAGAACTTCATCGGCCAAGTCAGGGCACAGGCGACCCAGCAAGTGTACGATTTCATGGGGCAGAACGGCGGCAAGACCCCGACCGAACAGGAGCGTTACAAGATTCTTGCTGATACCATTTCTCAAGTCTCAAAGGAATTAGGCATTCCCACTAGGGGGGTCACTTCTTACTTCTCGGCGTTTCAGCAAGAAGAAGATGTCGTTGGTCCTATGCAAAGCGCTACCAGAGTAATCGCATTAGATCAGAACTTTACCCTTGGAGATAAAACGGAACTTCCTGAGATGCCTAATGGTGGTTTTGTCGTGACTCTTGGGACTCCCAACAGTTCAATTTATGAAGTTTCTTCTTCATCAGGAGAGCCTATTAAAACGCCTCTCTTGTCAAAGGATATGTATAAATCTTCTGGAGGTTCGAGAAAGTTATTGGAAATAGGTCAATTCTATTTGCAGAAGCCTTCTGCTGACGCGATGGATAATGAAGCGGAAAGAAGGGCTAGGATTCTCCGGGTAAATAACGGCTTGAGCGACGAGGATGAACAAGCTATATATTCAGCTTTGATCTCTTATTGGAATAGATAAAATGGACGAGCCTATCGAACCCGTATTGCCTGATGACGAAGGAGTGACTCCTCCTCCTTTGGATGAATCAGTTATTCCTTCGCTTGGAATATCTGGCGACCAAGAAGCTATCGCCCGTGAACAGCGCAGGGCGCAGGGAGTGGGATACGCAGAACTTAGCGAAACTGAAAGAGCTAACTACTTAGGGAGTCGGGCAAATGCTTTGCGTAGGGAAACTCTCGAAGATTTGGAATCCTATAAAAAGCTTCAACGGGAGTTTAGGCAAAGCAATGTTCTCGATAGCTCGATGATGGATGAAATCCTTCGGCTTAATGATTCCTTGAAGAAGAGAGGGATTGACCCTACATTTGAGCTAAGGAGAGAGAAGGTAGAGAGGACCAACGCTATATTCTCCGCATTAACTCAAAACATACAACCGGAAAAAGGACTTTACGGTTATATTGATACAGATGAAGTTGTCGATAATAAGTTAGGGAAACTTTTGAATGCTGACCAGATAGCATCTTGGAATAGCGCTGACCGAGCTACGAAAGAGAGAGAGCTTTTCGGAGCTATCAAGGAAGTGAAGTTCCCTAACATGAGTATTTCTGATGAGATGGCCGCCGCTATTCTCATGAGGGAATATAAGACGGACAGCATCAATGGCGTCATTAATAAGTACTCTCAAGATTTAAAGAGGGCAAATGAAGTAAAGGAAGGATATTACAAGGCAGAGGCAGATTTCCTTCCGGCCTTCTTGGAAAATGGAGGAGACTTTGAGAAAGCCATTGACTCTCTCGGTCCTAACTCAGTTTATGGACGCTCCATTTTCAACAATTCCCCTTATTTGCGGACGCAATATCAAGCGGCATATGAAGCTACTTCATGGATTAAGGATGAGTATATAAAAGAGGGTTCCCTTGATTGGGACAAGATGGCTGACAGGTTGCTAGCTCTTGGGGAGAATACGGGTTCGTTCAAGATTGCTATTCAGATGCTTCCTGAATTTCTGCCCAAAGACGATAGAGCATGGCTGGTCCAAGCATTGAACGACACCTATGAAGATATATGGTCATTCTTAAGAATGCTTCCTGAGAAAGACGAAGATGAAGAAAGATTTCAACGTCTTGCTCTAGCTATCCAGAAAGAATATCGCTCCATGCGAGACATGCCTGAGAGCAATTGGGGTATGGGGGTCAGGAACTTAGTTGATAATGTTCCTAAAATTGCCGCCGTCGGCTTGTCTTCTTTATCTACAGGAATTGTAACAAGGAACCCAGTTGCAACTTACAGCGTAGCAACAGCTATGGGTTCATTGGTCTATGGCTCGAGTGCCGGACTCGATGCTTATAGATCAAACTCTAGTAGAGAAGGTTCAATCGCGTATGGATTAACGGTAGGCTCACTAGAAGGCGCTCTTGATTCTCTCACAATGTCTACTGGTGGTCTAGCAGTTAAAGGAGTACGAGCTACTGGACTTGGTTCTACTGCGATAAGAGGAGTTGAGGCTATAGCAGAAAGATCGACATTGGCACGTATAGGTCGTGCTGGGGCGGCAGGTGCTTTAACGGAAACCGTACAAGAAAGTATTGCGGACCCAGTATATGTTGGAGTTGAAAATCTTTACCGGAGCCTAGGTGCAGATTTAACTCAACAGAATACCCTTAGGGACTGGTGGGAGAATTACAATCCTTTGGACCCTGCATTCTTTATTCCTACTGTTGTTCTTGGCGGTTCTATGGGCGCGCTCGGTGGTGTACAAGCCAATCATTTGGTTAACAAGGTAGGCAGAAGCCCTCAAGCTCTTATAGCCCTAGGCATTGAAAGTGATGTAGCCCACCAGATTGCTACTATGCCTGACGGCAAGGAGCGCTCCAACCTAATTCAGGAGGCGCTCTTTAATACTACCAATGTAAACCAGTCGCCAGAAACAGTAGGTAGCAGTTCAGCCGCGATGCTGAATTTCGTTGCGAAGAATGCCGACCTTTTCAAGAATGTGGAATTGATGCCCACGTTCAAGGATAACGGGGATGGTACTTGGGACGTCACCACGACGTCTCCTGAAAGCGGCCAGCAATCTACTATGACGCTCACCGATGAAGTAGCTGGTACTTATCTTTCCGAGACGCTGGCGTCCAATCCTTCTTTTGTGCAAGCCCTGAATCTATTTGCTCAGAGACAGCTTGAACCTGCCATTGAGAGTCAAGGCATTGAGATAAGCAAAGACGAGCTTCTTTCCTCAATTCAGAATGCGGAAGGAATCAACCAGTCCACGGCAAGGGCTAGGGCGCTAGCCTACATTCAATCTAACCCTGAACTTCGAGAACAATACAATGCAGGTGAAATTACCGTTGAGGACGTTGCTAATAATTTGGAGGTTGTTTCGGCGTATCGTGCTGGGCAAATAGCGGTCATCGAAGGGAGAGCCAATCCCCTAGACATTCTGGAAGAAGTCATCCATGCCAATGCGACGTATGATCTTGCCACGGGTGCAGTCACCCGGGAGTATATTGAGAACGCCATTCGCAAGTATGGAGAGTACACTGGCCGGGATTTTGGGAACTTGTCTGACGATGTTATCTTGCAAGAAGCCTTAGCCACGATGGGGAAAGCGCTTGCCACTAACCCGGAACTGTTCGGTACTCTTCCCGGGGATGTGCAGAGCATTCTTGAATGGCAGAAGGACAACATCGCGGAAGTAGGCAACATCTTTAAGGAAGGCCAGCGCATCAAGCAGGCCATTGAGGATGGAGTTCTTGATGCAGACTTTGTTAAATGGTCCCAGTCTCTAGCTAATGTGGCAGACCAGACGCAGGCCAGAGATATCGCGTCCATGATTAATGAGGCGGCAGGGGCGGCGATCCTTCCTTCCGTTCAGGAGAGAACAAGCGCTTTGCGTGTAGGTCCGGGCATCCAGACCGTTGAAAAGGCAATCGCAGATATCTTTGAGAGCAATTCTTCTCAGGCCATTAACAGTCTCAAGGCAATACGCAAGTCTTTCATGGGCCTTGCCGAGCAAGCAGTAGCTGGGAAGTTCTCTCAGGCGCGCCAGCAGAAGGCATTGTTTAACAGCGTCCTTACTCTTGAGAATGCTATTAGCCGTTATGGTAAATCATTTATACCAAGGCCATTAGCTGAAACACTAGCTAACCCGAAGAGCCAACTACAATTTGAGAATGCCCTTCAAACGGCGCTAGACCGTGGAGTTAAAGCTATCAACAACCAGATACAAACTGCCGAATTCAACCGTACGCAACGTGAGGTTAGGAAGATTGTTGATAGGGTCTTGAAAGAATCTTCCAAGGAAGAAGCGGCGGCGCTCCGTGCTGAGGCGGCCCAACAAGTCAAGACTACCGAGGGGCTGGAGCGGTTGGCAAAGAGAGCCTATAAAGATAGGAAGGGCGTAAGCTCCACGCTGGACGCACAGAGCCGTTATAACACGCTTGCCGTTGAGGAGCTGATGAAGATGTCTCCAGAGAAGGTAGAGGCCCAGCAAGACGCATTGCAGGCCCTTCTTGAGAGAACTGTTAATAAGACTCAAAACCCGAATGATCCTCAAGTAATAGAAATTCAGCAATCTATTTCCTTGCTTGATACATTCGGTTCTGTTCTCTACAAAGATGGGAACAGCTTCGTCCGTAGCTTGGCAGAGCAGGAGAATGCTTTTGACGCATTGAAGCAACTTCAAGATGAGGGGCGGCTCCGCTGGAGGAAGGAGCTGGAGAGACGCGAACAGAAGCTTAACCTGTTTAAGGATGAAGTAGCTAAGGCCGTAGGTACAGAGAAGAAACTGGATGATCTGAGAAATCTTCTCAAGGAAGCTGGAGAATACAATTCGTTAAAGAGTTTCTTTACAGGAATGCTTTCCACTGTTCAGTTGTCCGAAATCCTCGGAACACTGCCCGGCTTTAAAAGGAACGGTGACTTCATGCTGAATGAGGTAGTGAGGGCAACCATGCAGAGAGACAATGCCCGGGTGAAGCGGCATGCGATGATCTCTTCATGGCTTAAGGGTGCGGCAAAACTGGCAGGGATCAAGAACACTGATTCGACAACTCAGATCGCGCGCCATTTCTATCAGATGAATAACGCCCCTGTTAAGTTCAAGGGCGAAGAATACGTTAAGACTCAGCTTATTAAGATTTATCAGACCATGCAAGAGTCTGATGGCGTGAAAGTCTTGCGTAACAACTACAAGCTTGATCTTGGGAACTATGCTCTTCTGGAGCGCCGCACATCCCAGCTAGACGAACAGCTCTCCAATAAGGAGATAACTCAAGATGAGTATGAGGCAGAAGTAGATAATGCAGAAGAAGCGTTTCAGGATAGGCTCGCTAAAGATCAGGAGGCGCTTATTAATGCGCTTGGTCCGGACGGGTTGTTCTTGGCACGCTCCATTCAGACGGCGTATCGTGAACTAGGCCAGAGGGTGGCCAGTATCGAAGAGTCTTTCTTCGGTCAGGTCTCTACGATGGAAGACTTCTATACTCCACGCACCACGGCCCATGAGGGGCAATTAGGGGACGGGTTCTATGATTCTCAAGGGTACACTCCCGGGCAGATAACTTATTCCGGCAAGCCCGCCTTCATGAAGAAGCGAAGCACCCCGGCTTCTGCGGAAATAACTATGCTGGTAAATCCGGTGCAGGAGTTTGAAAGGTACGCTCAGATAGCGGAAGGCTGGATGTCTTCCCTTGAATTGAATGAGTACTTCAACAAAGTTTGGCTGAACACGAAGACGGCCGCACAAATACAGCTTGTCATCGGCAAGGAGAACTACCAGCAGGCAAGCAAGGGCCTTTATAATTTCCTGAATGAAGGACGCATCCGCGCACAGCAGGGATTATTCGGGGAGCTTTTCGTCAAAGCGATTGGAACTCTTGCCCGCACGAAGATTTTTAACTCTATGGCTTCCATTTGCCGGAGCGGTGCGGCGTTCTTCAATCCGTTGGTAGGATCGGACTTTAGCAGTCTTGAGATTATAAAGAGCATGGGTAGCTGGCTATTCAACCCTCAGCCTATTTCTCTCCAAGAGATGGCCCAGCTGGAAGGCGTGAAGGCTCGCAACCCGTTGTCGTATCAGGATAGGGTGGTAATCAAAGCCGCTATGGACGCCCCAAAGACGAAGCAGGCTCAGGTCATGTACTGGCAGGAGTGCGGCAACTCGGCATTGATTGACTTTGACCTATGGTGCGTAAAGCGTGGCAACATGATGGCCGCGCAAATCTTGCATGATAGGGGCTTGAAGAAAGAGCAGATCATAGACCAGTTGAATCTTAACATTCTAAAGTCGGCCCAGCCTGAGAATCAATCTACTAGAGCTATTGGCACACTTGGAGGATCAGCTTACGAATCTTACCAAGTCTTGTTCATGAGCGACATGCTGAACAAGTCAGCTCTTCTTTTCAGCCAGTTCAAGCGTGGCGACATTAGCTCCATGAGGAAGCTTGCCAACTTCATCCGCATGTGGACTATCGTTGGCTTTGCTAATACCATTTCGGGCATGGCGGCTTCCTTCTTCACGAGCTATAACGATGATGAATTCTCGGCAGAAACGATTCTCTTCAACATGTCTCTTGGCCCGCTTGTCGCCACCCCTGTATTTGCAGGTTTGTTCCAAGCGCTGGATTACTATGCGTTCGGAGGCGGGCACGTCTTCTCCCGTCCTAACACGCTAACGGACTTTAGCAGAACCGCACGAGGCCTTTCCCAAGCTTACGAAGTTATATTGAAGAGTACGGAAGACATGGACGCCGTGACTCTAAACGAATGGATTGAAGTTGGGGCAGGTCTTAGCCGGACGCTGGGAGATACGATTGGCCTTGGAGCTAATATCGCCAATGCGAAAACTGTGGGACGTGTGTTTGAAGTCATCAGCTCCTTGTCCAATGCCACTCTCCAAGCGCACAATGCGGCCAAGACTACGAGGTCTGACCTCAACCCCTTCTACGACACCAGAGAAAAACTATTGCAAAGCGCACGCAGATTGCGTAAAGAGAAGCGTGAGGCCAAGAGTGCCTATGGCGAACGTAGCGTAGAATACAGAAGGCTTTCCCGGGAACTTAGGCGAGTTAACAAGAAGCTCAAAGATAACGGCTGGCAGACCAAATAACGTTTAACATTAAACAAAATATGGCAACAAAGAAAACATTAACAACTACGTCGGGGCTTGACCCTAATATTGAATTGGTGGGGGGCAATGGTGGTGTTGAACCACCTGCTACATATGCTGGAGATGAGACTTCTCAAACGTTCCGCACAATGGCTGGCAAATCGTACTGCCTGACTTTAACGACTGGGAGTCTAACTGTTGCAGGACATGACGCCCCGGAATATACGCCAGATGGAATTACATTGCTTAATGCTAGTAAAGCAGGGCAATATATTTTCATAGCGATCTCCTCATATACAACTGTAAATGTAGATTTAAATACATATTATGTATTAACTCCGTTGGATTTTAAGGTTGCCTCGCTCGGTGCGTCGTCCGGGGGAGGCGGTGATTCTTTTGACCCGTCTGCCTCGCAGACAATTACGGGTGCATGGGTTTTCCAGAGTACGCTCCAGCGGAAGACAGTAGCTAGTCCTGCTCTTACTGATGTAATGAACTCCGAGATGGTCAACACTGCGCTAAACAGCACAGTAAAACTTATCGGCAATCAGAGCATAGCTGGGACTAAGACCTTTACTGGTGGGATTACGATGGGCAATGAAGCGCCCCTAGTGATTGGCTCAGGGGATAACGCATTAAAGCTTCATGGAGAAGGAGCTAATGGCGCTTACGTAATTGAGGGCGGCAACTCCACTCATTTAGACGTTGCCGTCACTAGCCAATTCCAAGAAGACGTGACTTGTGCGTCCTCTCTTATAATTTCTCCCGGACATATATTACAGTTTGGGACAGACTCGTATTCAGTAGGCGTCATGGCTAACGATGATGCGACTGCAACTGTAGGAGGGGGACCAGATTCTGTTCTCCGATTCACAGTCTCCGTAGAAATTAACGCGCCTTCTACTTTCAACGGCACCGCTAATTTCCTTGCTGGAGCTACCCGCACGACAAAAGCGACCCCAGCAGATACGGACTTGATGAATAAGGCGATGTGCGATGCGGCGTACGCTAAGTTAAACATTTCCTTAACCCAAGCGCAATACGAAGGGCTTGCAACTAAAGACTCACGTACGATCTACGTTACAACTGACACGGCAAAAGTGTTCATAGGAAGCGTGGCTGTAAACCCTTAGTTACCGAAGCCGAAGCGGCAAGTTATTCCACCCCCCCCCCACTAAAAAGAAAAAAGATATGTATTATAAGCAATTAGCTGTCACTGGGTATGATTACACCAGCGACAATATGAAGTTCCCAGAAGAAGCACCTTCTGGAATTTATGAAGTAGGCGTTGTTGTCACTGGAAATTCTATGACAGCTATTGTTACTGCATTTGGAGTTAGCGATAGTTTCGGCAAATTTAATTTGCCTGTTGCCGCGATCAATATGGCGAATTTTCCCTTGACCTACGTTTCAACTCTTAATGGATATTATCCTATGGCCCCTGAATTGTACGCAGGCCAAACCTATGGGCTTTATCACTTAACTAAGAAAGTAGCATCTCAAGTCATTTCCTGTAAGTTCTATGTTAAACATACAAAGAATTTTGCAGAAGATGTATTTAATGTTGAACTTAACGGAGGGGCAGGAGCCGTTACTATAGCGGCCGATGTATCTTGGTACGTAAAACAAATCTCGGAATGATGAAAAAGCTAGACCTTTCAAGACTGAATGTATTCCTAGACTTCATCCAGAACACGCACCAATACACGGAGCTTGGCTGGGTGCATGAGGCCACGGACGCCATGTACAAGAAGGTATCGAAGTTATTCGATACGTTCCGCGAATCGTTTGCTGGGCTGACGGAGATGGAAGACGTTATCAAGACGGACATCCCTACACCTGATCCTGTGGCCGATTCCGTGGTGCGAAAGGTCTTGCGGGAGAAGATTGATGATATTTGTGACTATCTCTATGATGTTGCAGATGAAGAATCTTTCCTGATTTCTCAAGTGGATGAGATAAAAACTGTGCTTCTCCAGCAATATTATGTTGCGTTGAAGAAGTAAAAATGGTAAAAGGTTCTCGCCTTCGACGAGGAAGCATAGCGACATATGGGTAATTGTGGAACAGCGCTGGATATTCCGGCGCTGTTCTTCTTTTATCCTTTACAAAGAATATGAGCAGGTATATTAGGTTTTGTATGGAAAGTCTCACATACGAATTTGAGAATCTAGTTGAAGAGGTTGCTACGCAGACTGGTCTTGATTTGTCTGTTGAGTCTGACAAAGCGAAGGCCGAAGAGCTGGCGAACTGGATGATTGGCGACGGCTTCATGTCTATTACCCTGACGCATGCGGCTGTTAAGGCTTCTGATCGTGGAGTATCAAAGAAGCTGATCTATCTTATAGGTGGAATTATCGTTGCCGTAGCTGGCTATTTCATGGCTAGCGGGTGCGCCAATACTTCCCTTACTCTCTCCGGCGATCAGGGGGGCCAAATAAGCTACAGTGTCGATAAAGACGGCAATCTTATCATTAGTGGGAAGCCTCCCGTGGTGCAAGCCATGAAGAAATAGTTCTCGCCATGTGCAAGATATCAGAAGTTCCTGCCAGATTCCTTGAGCTTGCTAAAGCTTCCCCCATGTATGCTTGCCTGATTTTGTCTATGGCGATTTGTGGGGGCGCCTGCTGGTACATAGGCTACGTCATGAACAACTACAACGACCGCTTATGTAGCCTTATGTCCATGCAGACGCAGGCCCAAGTGGACACGGCCAAGGCTATCCAGCTTCTGTCTGTGCGCGTGGAACTTATTGAGAGGAAGATTACCCGATGAAACAATTTCTCTATCTGTCCAGAATGGCCCTAGTATTAGGAGCTATCATTTCTATTATCATTGTTCTATGCGGTGATACTAATTCGGCGGCGACGGCTTTCATATGTACCCTTTTTTTAAGTTTCGCTATATATTTACAGGAAAGCTAACACCAACTGTTTCCATTTTGGAAACAGTTCAACGGCCGAGTAATCTTAGGAAGTTTTAATGAGTTCTCAGAATATATGAAAGACGACGGCATCCCTTGCTTGCTTATAATAACTACAAACGGGAAAAAGGAGTGCCATTATATTCCTTCTAAGAGACAAAGGTCTGCATTTAAGGCGCAACATTCTGAATGGCATCTTAACTCTACCTATCAAGAAGAAGATATCCTCCCTAAAGATATTATAAAAGACATCATAAAAAGGAATAGTTTATGAAAATAGCGCTTGATATTGGACACGCTCGCGGAACTGGAGCGCGTGGGAATGGATTTGAGGAGCATGCCATAGCCACTTCAATCGTGGACCACCTGTTTACTGAGTTGAAGGACAAAGGCCATGACGTCCATGTTATTGACTTCCCCGACATGAGCAATACGGGAGACCTTAATGCTACTATCCGTGCGGCTAATTCTGGCGGCTATGACTTCGGCATCAGTATCCATTGCGATTCCGCGCAGAAGAAAAGGAGAGAAGTAGATGAAAACAAGCTGATCGAGATTATCACTATTCCTAATCCAGTCCCACACGGTGCCCATGTGTGCTTTTTCCCAAGCTCTTCCCGTGGGCGCAAGCTCGCTCAATGTATTGCGGAGTATCTGACTGGCATTTTACCGGGGAGAGCTGATGCTATTCAGGAGCGCTCTAATCTTGCAATCCTGAAAAAGACAAAACCAGTGTGGGTGCTTTGCGAGTGCGGGTTCATTACTAATCCCGGAGATGCAGACGTGATGAAACACCACCCGGAGAGTATCGCTAATTCTATCGCTCTAGGAGTGGAAGATTACTGTAAAGGATGAGAGTCATCGCTGGTTGGTGTTATCCAGAGGAAGACGTTAGACTAATCACAATGGTTCATTCTAACGTTCTGATTAAAAACACTTGCGAAACATTCTTAAAGACTCTCAACCCTAGATATTTCAGGGCGAAATATTCCCGGCTGGGCTATGATGAGGATGAGAATCGGAAGAAGTTCAAGACCTTTGCCGATAGCAATGTTGGAATGGTGGTTAGATTTCGCCTTACTGAAAAGGCTGATAGCGACTACAAGAAGACTATCGCTACCAACGGGAGAAGCCCTTTTGCCGTCAATGTCATGGACAAGATGAAGTATCAGTTCTTCTCGGAAGGCATTACAGATTACTATGTTTACTGTTGCGAGGACTGGCAGGGCCTTGTGAATGTTTATCCTCCCAAGCGATTAGACTTCATAGATTTTGATCTAGGCCACATGAAGGACGAAGGGCACATGATGAGCATAGGAAATGGGATAGCATTCGGTAGGCTCATCGGAGAGATATTTAATGACTGTGCGTGTTTCTTAGATAAGGGTCACCTCGTCGATTCAAAAACATTTCCGTTGCCCTCTTCTCCCGAATACTAATCTTTCTGTTATTATAGAAGAACATTCTCCTAGGTTTCCCTTCTATCTGGTACGCCTTGTTCATCAGGTAAACAGCACGGCAATACATTCGATAGTTTTTGCGCGAGGATTTCGCATACCTTATAAATTCTTTTTTGGATGATTTAACTCTTAAGGCAGAGACGGAAACAGGATTCCCGTCTGCCATGAGCCTGCAAATCACGAAGAATTTATCCTTATCTATCATAGGTTTTTGAACGTCAATGCAGATTTCATTTGCTCCTTTGTGTAGCGGTCAGGGTTGATAATAGAATCTCCTACACGGGCCAGAGCATAGGCATCAGCTTCATCATTGTTTGATGCTTCAAAGCCCCACCTTTTGAGTATCTGTTGCATCATCATATCTTTTTGGGCGTTCCCTTTTCCCGTCACGAACTTCTTAAGCGCGGTAGGCGAGATAGTGATTGCTTGGACGCCCATCTTGTGCAGAGCAAGCCTAGCGACTCCTCCCCACTCGATCAGCCCGAAAAGGTTCCTCCCATTCCTGCTAAATGCGTAATCCTCTATGACCACAAGACAATTTGAACTGAACGGATAGATGATATTTTTCAGGTTGTTTTCCAATTCAGCTAGCCTGAGAAGTCCTTTCTGAGCTGATTTGATATGGGATGCTGAGACCCCCTGATCTTCCGGGCAGAACAGACAAACGCCTGTTCTGGTGAGGGAGAGATCAAGGCCTATAATAGTTTTGATCTGGTGGTTAAACATGATTTGTGATATACATTCTACTAACGATCTCTCTAGCTAGTTGGTGTGGTTCAAGCGAAGAACATTTTCGAATTAATTCTTCAAGCTCTCCCACTGTTTTTTCTTTATTAATTTTTACAGAAAGTGCCTGCTCTATATCTCTATTTTCACCAGTTTCTTTTAACACCTCATATAATTTCACCCGCACGCTGTGGGTTTTCAAGGTATGAACCCCATTTTTTGTATGGTAAGCGAATACTAAATACATCTTCTGCATTTCCGAATACGCCACCACCTATAATTAACCCCAATAAGTATGCTTTATCTGTATCCATTATTCTATCCCCTTACTTTTCGCTTCCATTTTTCTTGAACACTTGCTCCATTATTGCAGAAGCAATATTATATGCTAATGTAACCGGAACAGCATTTCCTATGACTTTATACATTGCGGTTATATTTCGTGCTGTATCCGTTAAGAAGTTAAAATCATCGGGGAAGGTTTGAATACGTGCAACTTCTCGAACAGTAAATCTTCTGTCCTCATAGGGATGTATAATACCGCAATTCTCCGGCTGAGCAGATGCTGTCATAGTTCCGCAAATTTCATCTCTCGAAAAACGCCGATAGAAGTTAGGCGAATGATACTTCTTCATATTATCTCTGATTCTTTGGAAACGAGGGGCTAAATGCTCATACGGAACATCTTTCCACGAGCCGCCCTCAGGAATATATTTAATCATATCCAAAGCCTGCGGAGAAAGGGACCAGTCTACATTGTTAGCTACTTCAGACGGTACGTTTAGAATATGCCGTAATGTCAAATTATCTTTACATTGCTTTTTAGGAAACTCAAATGTGATTCCTAAATCCTTGCGTACACCAACAAACAAAACTCTCTGACGATTCTGAGGAACGCCATAGTCTGATGCGTTTACAAGTTGATGCACAACATTGTATCCAATGCCATTCATGCTGGACAGATCTTCTACTATGACTTCTGCTAAGTTGCGTCCATCAATATATTTCGTTGAAAGCAATCCCTTAACATTCTCAAAAACAATTACCTTCGGCATCTTCTTTCGAATAATACGTAAACATTCTTTATATAGCATGCCACGAGAATCGTGGACACCTTTACGATTTCCGGCATTAGAGAACGGCTGGCACGGGAATCCCGCAGTAAGAATATCTCCATCTGGAATTTCATCTTCGCCAACTGACAATATGTCACGCCGATCTATATTGCCCAAATTGAGCGAGTATATCGCTTGAGCATCTGAATCAAAATCGTTCGCAAAAACAATATCAAATCCCGCCTTCTTGAAACCTAAATCCATTCCACCACATCCGGAAAACAAGGAAATGAGACGAGGGCGTTCTGGCATTTCAAGATCTAAGACATAAGAGCCTGCATTGTTACACATTGGCTTGTTTTGGTGAGAATTAGATACATATTCATCAACATCACAAGCTCGAATTCGCCACGTATCATACTTCGTCAGGGTCATATTCGTCATCCTCCCATTTGGTGGAGTTACCTTTCTCATTGGAGGTCTTCCCGGCTTGCGTTTTGGAGTATTCATAATTTTATCCATCTTCCTTTCAGATCGTTTAAGATTTTATCCCTAAGCCTGATTGCTTCTTCTTTGTTATCCGTTTTAAGATTGATTCGTCTGCGTTCTGATAAATCATCAATGGATTCAAACGTTAGAGATATCCAATATATACCTCTATTGTTGTATAAGTGGTGCATCTCATTGGTTGTTTTCCTGAATGTCCTTTTACTCAGTTTCCAAACTCTATCTTTGGTTATACTCATATTCTTTTCTTTATGCTTCTCCTGAGATTTGACCGCCGATAACAAGACAGAGCATTCCTGTTACAAGCAGAGCTATCCTAAATCTTTTTTTGTCTTTGAGAGATTCGTAAAATAACGTTCCAAATATCAGCATTAAATATCCTGCGGCTTTGGCCAATAACAGTATCTCCTCTTCATTCATTGCTTACTATGTTTATTGTTTGATCTTGTTTTGTTGTGGTGATGTATGGTCCGAAAATGTTGTTGAATATCTCCTTGCATTCTTTATGCGATACCTTCGCGGTCATGTTCTTCATTCTGTAAAACTCTTCATACAGTTTTGTAACGCTTATTTTTGTACAGTTATCTATAGTTGCTTCTGGCATGAAGCGTGAAGCTATCATTTTAGCTACAAACGGAGAGATTTGACGCATAGTTTTCCCATCCTTTAGGGCTAACCCCGGTATTTCTTCTCCTGATTGCAACATTTCTTTACACGCTTTGATGATAGATGATGCGGTCTTTATAGCCAAGCATGCGGTGTTGTATAATTCTCTTCTTTGTCGTGGGTCTTTGCTTTTAACAAGATCATAGACGTTTTGCCGCATAATGGAAACCTCTCCCGTTGCTTTTTGGCAAGCGTCGCAGACTACAAAGCCTTGGCAGAAGTTGCAATATCTGTTAGCAACTGGCCCTTGATCCTTGGCAGTGCAGATACTAACAATCTCTTCTTCGGCTTGATCTAGGTGTGCCCGTGAGTAAGTGATGATGCTCGGCTCCCACGTCACCAATGGCTGAATAACGGCGCAGGATATGGTTTCTACGTCCTCGTCATACTCTCGCCTGATAAAGTCCCGGATAGCCACGGCAAGCCCTCTTAACTGCAAATTCTGGTTAGCTGTCTCATATTCATTCGGCCCTGTTTTGTAGTCTAGGATGAGGATATGTCCCTTAAGTTCTTCATCGCGCTTAGCAATTGCCAAGTCTGGTTTCCCCGAATAGATTTTCTTCCCGGCGCTCTCATAGAAAACTCTTTCTTCTTTGAGAAGCTCTTGCGTTCCTTCTTCTCCTGCCCATTCTTCAATCACACGTTGCGCTACGACTTGGCAGGAATTCGCTAGGTCTAGTTCCTGCTTGTTCAAGAGAATAGGTTCTCCAGCTAGATATGCGTGAATCCTAGTTCCTTTTTCAGCTATTTCTGTAACGACCTTCTTTTCTTCTTCCCTATCATATCTCAAGGAATGAGGGCATTTCTGGAGACGTGCGAGAGAAGAACAAGACGGCAACCCTAATCTTTCATCTTTCATGATTATCTTCTTATTGTTTGTAGTTCATCTCATATCCTCGTCGCCGTTTTCCATGTAGTAGCCTACACTCAATTCTTTAGCTATGGCGATTGCTTTTTCTCTAACTTCGGCTATCTGGGATAAATCAGAACAATCTTCGCAAGTAATTTTACTCATAATTGCTAATTAAAAATTCATCAACTTGCCCTCTTTTAGAAGAATCTGAATTTATAGCACGACTTGCCTGTACTACATGAATATTGTATTCCGCATAAATTTCTTTTATGAAATTAGATGCAGAATTTGATAGGAGAAATTTTATGCCATTGCTATTTAATCTATTACAAACATCTCTTAGCCTAAGCTGATCCCTCTCACTCCATCCACCCTGCACGTATCCTGTAAAATTAGAACTCTCTGAAATAGGATGATACGGAGGATCTAAATACACAAATGAGTTTGTTGGTATATCTCTCAAAATTACCTCATAATCACCATTTGATATTTGAATCCGACCAGAATTTAAATATTTACTTACCTCCTTAATCACAGGCTCATTGACAATATTTGGATTTTTATATTTTCCAAATGGAGAATTAAATTCCCCGGCATTATTAACCCGATATAATCCATTATAGCAAGTTTTATTGAGATATATAATTCGTGATGCTCGCTCGATAGTGGTAAGATTTTTAAAAAGAGGTTGCCTATCCATAGAGCGAATTTCATAAAAATACTCTGACGTATTTTTATGTTTCTTTAAATCCTCAATAAGTTCATTGTGGTTGTCCCTTATAACCGTATAAACATTGATCAACTCTTCGTTATAATCATTTATAACTGCTTGTTTTGGCTGGAGTTCAAAAAATAAAGCTCCGCCTCCGATGAATGGCTCATAGTAGGGACGATTCGCTACCCCTTTGGGTAACATCTTTCTAATTTCTGGAATAAGTTGTCTTTTTCCTCCAACCCATTTCAAAAAAGGAACTACAAGTTTATTCTTAGCCATTTTATATAAAGTCTATCGGAACTATTTACTTTAGTCTTGTATCAGTCGTTTTGGCTGCCTCTCCCGCCAATTTATTACCGAATATCAGCGTTAGCAGCAATGCAATATTCCAACAAGATTATTCTACATAATTCCGTTATTTTTTATCCATCTTGTGATTTAGAGCGGCAGAAGTCGCCATACTCAATCCTTTTAATTTCCCTGCCTGATACAGAAAGTAGCCAATGCAACAAACGTTGGCCAAGAGGATTACAAGTTGAAGAATATTATACATCACTGTTGTTCTCCTTTCTGCTCAAGTTCCCACGGCCATTTCAACACAGCATCAATATATACAATTCCGATACTCGTTTGAAGAAGGAAGTTTTCTTTATTAATAGCTTTAATTTTTTGAATCTTGATTGCATTCCCAGTATGGACAGCAATCAAGTCTCCTTCCTGCACCCGCATGATAGGTGGGAACTTGGAGACAAGCTTTTCCCAGTCCTTCCATGCGCGAAGTTCATCTTCTTCGGGGTCATCCTTGGGATCCAGCCAGTACTCATTGACTTCTGTCCCCAATCCGCATTCGCACAGTATTTGACACACTTCTATTTCATCTATTTGTTTTGTAGTAAGCTGGGGCACTCCTCCGCACAACGGGCATTTAATATTTTTCATCTTCTTCCAGTTCTTCAATTAAATCATTAATACTGTCTTCAAGAGAATCTGCATCATCTTTTATAGATGAGACATCATAAAGAATTTCCTTAAGTCCTGATATGATCTCCTTAAGAGATTTTTTGTCTGGACTCTTTTCGTTGTCCTCATTAAGGCATTCGTCGCATGAATGAGTATCTACATAGATTATGCCGTCTTTCTCGTAAGCTCTAAGCGCGTGTATTGCGTGCCCCGGTTTATCGCAAAATATATTATTTATATAGTTCATTTTATTTCTTATTGTTTAGTTCCGCGCAAAGCTCATTCGCCTTACTTAGTGCTTCTTCCCTATCGTAAGGCGATCCTGGATAAACACCTGTTTTCCAATATATTTCATAAACAACGGACTTATTTTCCCGTATTTGAAAACATATTCCTTCATCAAAGACATTATAAGTATATTTTTTTCTTATTTCTTCAACTGGTTCGACAAGTTCTATACAAGCACAAGACAACAAAATTTTATTTCCTTTGAGAATACCTTCAGGAATAACAACATCTCCACTGTAATCTTCACCTTCTTCGAGAACTACTTCTACTCCTAATTTATACTTATCATTTATTTCCCGCTTATTTCCACAACCGAATAGTCGCCCTCGGTATCCTGTGATTCTAACTAGGTCTCCTCTTTTATATCTTCTGTCAGGGTCGTATTTCATTGTATTTATCCTATCTATTTCTTATTTCTTGGATGATTACTACAATAGCAATTAAGAGTAATGTTAGTGTGACTTTAAAAACCAATACTATGAAAGGGATTAAGACATGATTCCATTGCCAATCAATTACACCAAACCATTTTAATATAACTAATAGAATCCCAGAGGTTATTAATAATCCATTCATTGTTTTTTATCTCCTGTCTATTTTTAGTCAAAGGGAGTCCCCTCTTTCTCGTTGAATAGATCATTAGGATTTTCTACTACATCAGTATCGATGATTGATGATTCTTCTTCCTTCTTCTTGAAAACAGGTTCGGAAGATTTTTTATTATCCTTCTGTTCTTCTTTCTTCTCCCCGAATTGGTCATCCACAGAACAAACACCCGTTCTCAGGGCATTGAATAAATTCCTCAAGAAGATTACATTAGTCTTAGTCCATTTGTCAGAAGCAACTCCTACCTTCTTTTCCAGCATCTCGATTGTCACGCCCATCTGCTCGAACTTCTCTTTAAGAGAGGCCATGCGTTCTTCCATGCTATTATGGTCTTTCTCCAAAGTATTCTTGCATTGCTCAGCCGCCAGCTCCTTGACAAACTCAGGAATCACTCCAAAGATGCACGCCCTCATTCTCCGGGAAGCCATGTTAGCGCAGAGTTCATAAATATCCCGGTCCGATTTAAGAGCATAACCGCCTTCTTTATTATTTTTGGTTTCTCTCCAGTGTGGGACGATAAATGAAGCCTTCCGAATTATATTGTTTTCCTTGTCAAAGCAATAAGCTTCACAACAAGAACATGTAATGCCTTTTTCGTTAACAGTTTCCCCTGTCTTTCTCCATCCCGCCTCGATGTTCCCATAAGCCGCCATGCAGGCATTTGCAAGATGAATTGTTTCTCCCGTGATTTTGGACGGTCCGCGATCATAAGAGAAGAACGCCTTTTCAGCCAAACTCTCATAAGAACACATCGTCCTAATCTTAGTTTCCACTTCTACTATGTTTCGCGGCATTTGTTTCGCAATGAAGATCGAACTCAATGTCTGCATTGCGTCCTTGTCTGACATTGCAATCGCCAGAGCTGACCCGGGATTCACCACGGCGGCCAGTGACAACGCATCATCGTCTTTTTTGTCTGTAGTCATATCAAATTTGTGTTGGTTCATTCACCTAAGTGATGCGATTATTATGCCATTTTTCATGCCGCAGTCAATAGATTTTTGTTTTTTTTCACATGGCCTCTATGCTATAGTGCGCCCATGCCACAGAAGAAAGTTACAAAACTATATACAGATGAAGAGATTGAGAAGTTCCAGCTGATCGCACGGGAAGAACCAGAAAAAATTGAAATCTTTCTGCACTTGGTAGGTATCATCCCGACTAAAAGTGTGATGCACAAGGCTAAATATCGTGCTGGCATCCTCTCAGTAAGCAAGATGAATGAACTTCGCAAGGTCGCCCCCTTCTTGTTCGGAGAAGATAAATCTCCGTCAGAATCAATTCTAAATGCCTACTTCTACCAGATGTTCGCCCTCGCCTCGAAAGAAGGAAAGACTATATTATGTGAAAATAACGGGCATGAGACCGCTTATTATATTGATAATGAAAAGGTAACATTATAATCCCATGTCCGAACCAAAGAAAGCTTCCGACATCCTCGAAGAACTAGGGTTTGATTTTAATAACATACCCCTAGGAATTCCCGTTGTAGATCACCTTAGCCCGGAATACATCGAGCAAGAAAGGAAATTCCAGCAGGAGAAGGAACGAGAAATCTTTTTAGCTGATCTCCAGCTTGCCAAGATTCCTCTCAAGCATTTTAACCTGCTCAAAGAAATGACCGTCAAAACCATGCCTGATCTCTATTCACGCATTAGGAAAGAGATGAAAGAAGAGTCCATTCTCATTTGCGGGCCTAACAAGCCCAAGACTCTATCAGCATGCGCATGGCTTGCACACAGATACAAGAAAGGGGATTCCATTTTCTATATTAAAGCCTTTGACCTGTTGAAAGAAGCAACTGACTTTCACAGCCGGAATAAATCACCAATTCTGAGAAGAGCATTCAAAGCAAAAGCCCTTGTAATTGATAACCTACAAAACGTTAATTTGCACGATATCAACATTTCAAATCTTTCACATCTATTATCAGAAAGAAATGACAACGGGCAAAGAACCATAGCAATTTCAACCACATTCCCCGAAACATCACTCCTAATAAAATCCATTGCAGAATCAATGGACCGCTTAATTACCGCATAATAAATCCCCCCGGCAGAAAAACCACAAACTGCCGGGGGGATTTTTTTTGCCTATATGCTATCCGCCAGAAATTATTTCTCGAAGTCCTTCATCACTTCGCGCTGGGCCTTTTCCATTTGACGCGCGAACAGCCCCTTTTCTCCGGTCTTTAGATAAGCCCTCAAAGACAGATAGGGAACAACAACTCCTATTTCCTTATCGAAAAGCTCATTAGTCTCTATCTCCGACAATCTCACCAATCCTGTCCTCTCATCAATGTCCTTCCTAGCCCGCCGAAAATAGTTGGCCGCTCCCGGAGCATCCACTGCTCTCACACTCACCAAACGGACCCCAGCTACGCAAGAATCATTCAGCTCTCCGTTAACATCGTCTCGAAGGCCTCTCATCACCTCCAGAAGCGTTTCCAAGTCTTCCTTGGTACCAAAGTCCTCCAAAGCGTCGCTAGGGCCTTCTGGAGCCTTCTCACGGCTTTCTTCGGACTTGCTCAAATCAACTACATTACTATCCTTGAAAGTGTATGCAAAAGAATCAATGGCAAACTCCATTCCTCTCAGGGCGTCGCAATTATAGGAGATAGTGATTGTAAGATCGCTGTCCATTCCTGACCTCTCAATATATTCCTCAGCTCCCTCAAGCGAACCTGAATATGTAAAATAATAAATCCCACGACTCCTGCCAATAGGGTTAATAATGTCGTGCATATAAACATACGAACCAACATCAAACTCTTTTTCAAGGTCCAACAACGACAATTCATCAGCAGAATAGTTCTTAGAAAACTTAATATCTCTAAACGCCTGACCATATTCCTCGCTAATGTGGAACTCTAGGCCAAGACCTCTTTTCTTAGCATCGATAGCATGTTCTTTTACCCGGTTAATCATATCCTCTAATGCACGAACATCAGGATAACTAGCAAGCGCCTCTTCTTTATAAAAGTCTTCCAACTTATCTTCATATTTTATAAGGACAAAAACCCTATAAGTTACTTTATTATTATTATTTCTTCTTTGCATCGTTCTTTTTTTATCCATTGTTATTGTTTCCTTTCTTTCTTTTCTTTTTTCTAATTACAAGCATCTTTAAAACAATGCTCTTCATCAAAAAACCATAAGCCTTGCAAGCGGTAATCAGAAAATGAATAATCCGCTACAATCCTATTCACCTTCTCAATCCGGTCACTATAAAAAACCCATACATACTGCATCCCATAAATCAACGGGTTAGTCCCATTAGCAACATACGTTAAAAAGCAGTAGCTCATATCTTCCACCAAAACACCACACCGACTAATACCCCTCGACAAATCAAAACAATCCCCACACCCCCATTTGAAACATGTCGCACCCATACTCCTCCTATGCCCTCCCTCAACCAAGCTAACACCCAAAAGAACATCATCCCCACTAGCGCACATCCCCTTTAAATGACCATAAACCCTATTTAACGCCCCAACTTCCCCCCCAACCGGGAATTGGGATTCAAAACAGTTATCAAAGTTTACAAATGCGCTCAGTTCATATTTCTTCATTTCTAGCTCTCCTTTGTTTTCTTTCAACTATAACGTTTTTCCCTAAGCCGTCAACTCCAAAATCAAACATGGCGCCGTTTCATCCAATTTCCCCTCCTCAAACCAACCAAACATCCCATTTATCAAACCCTTAACTAAGGGCGCCGCCTCAACTCCTCCAAGCCAACTAACAATTCATCAAATCCAATCAACAGCCCTCATCTTTCACACACCAAAATCCCAAAATAACCTACTGTCATGCAGGTCATTCCCAACCAAAACCTCCAAACCATACTCCTCCCTTTTCTGCCCTCATCCAACCTCTCTTACCACCACTCTCCACCAATTCTTCGACCTCTCCCTCTCCTCTACTTCCACGCCTCTCTTACTCTCTACTCCCTCCACCAAAAATCGGTATTATTCCTAATTCCTCTCGCTCTTCCCTATTCCCATTTAATTTCGCCAACCTCTTCTATCAAATCCAAACTCCGGAAAGATAATACTGATTTTTTTTCTTCTTTACTCTTCTTCTCATTTCCCCTAGACTGCCTCTCATTAGCTCTCAAGCCTCGACCGGGACCAGTTCGGGGGACTCCAGACCCCCCCCACCTCAAGTAAGACTGCGTGTTCATCCGAACGCCAATCAGTGTCAAGCTTTTTTTGTGGAATTGCAAGCAGAAAATTTATTATGACGTGGAAAAGAGAAGAGGGCCACCAGTTATGAACGGGCGGCCCTCTTTCGTATTATGCTTGTTGTTAGGCTGTTATGAATCTATCCTGTAGTATCTTTTGATGAGTTTGATGATGTGTTCATAATTTGGCCATTTGCTTGCGACCTTTTGTGCTTGTTCTAGGTCGGGCAGTGATCTACGGGAATAGAGGTTTGCCATGATCCTGTCGAGTTCTGACTGGAGATTTGATTCTCGGACGAGCCTGCCTTCGGTTCTTAGTGCTTCCGGTAGGTTCTCGCGTGGGATACCCCTAGTTGCCAGTCTCCCGGACTTGGCAATGTAGATTTCTTTGATGATAATCTCGTAGTATGTTTGCCTTCTGTGGCCGCTTGCTTTGGTGATGATTTTGGGGCGAGGGAGATAGCAATAAAGCCGCTCTATTTCGCGCGTTCTCGATTTGCGGGCATACTTTGCTTGGTTAGTGATCCGCTCACGATATGAGGCGCATGATGCCTTTCTGAGGCGTGATGAGTGTACGTGCTTTCCGGTTTTCGCGTCGTAGAGGAGGATTAAGGCGTCCACGTCGTTATGCGTGGCGATTGCTCTAGCGGCGACGATTGCGGCCCACTTAATGTTTTTTGACTTCGATTCTCCTTCGATGATTTCGGTTTGTAGTGGGTTGTATGACCTGATGATGACTGCCTTGTAGTCGTAGGTTTTTTCTCCTTTTGATTTGGTTGATTGATTCATAACGTTTTGTTATAGTTGTTTGTTGTTGATTGTTAGAGGTTAGAGGTCACATATAATAGTTGCGTCACCGTTTAGGTCACATATAATAGTTGCGTCACCGTTTCGTAGATTGTAAGACATGATAGTTCCCCTATCGACGAGTCTATCCAGTGCTATCTTAAGGAGCGTATTAGACCCGACGTCTTCTAACAATTCGTTAGTTTCTTCGTCGCTTAGTCTGTCATAGGCAAACTCCTCTACGTCATCGTAAACGTCTAACAAGGTGACACATGCTTCCAAATTGTTAAATGTTAGGTCTGAACCTTCGACCATGCTCCATATCGTGTCTAGGACGAATTCACGGTCACTGATTTTGGCGTCTATCAAGTGAAAGGCGTTGACGATTCGCTCAAAGTCGCATCTATCTATTTCCAAATTCATCTACGTATATTGTTAATCGTTAAATGCTTCCACGAACTTCTTGCGGGTCTTCTCGCTCATATTCGGAAAATACAAGCAGATTTCCAGGCCGTCTTCTTCGATTTCGGTGTGCCCCACAAAGCGTTTCATCGGGAGGTTGTGGATTTCGCCCTCTTCTCCGCTTGTTTTTATTTCGGCAAGTGCGTTGTTTTTAATCGCGGTTATGGCGGCCTCAACGCTCATAGGCTCAGATAGGCCTACAAACGAGATACTATCAATTGTCTCATACTCAATGGACAATATTATTTCCCCGTCTTGCAACTCATAGATGCGGCATGTCGTCGCGGCATCGCAATCGGGGTTAACGAGTTTTATCATCATTTCTCTTTTCTCCTTTAAATGTTTAATGTTTTTGATTGTTAATTGTTGATAACCAGCGTGATTAGTGTCATCAGCGTGATGCAGATCATGACTGTCAATGACACGGCAATGACTATCACACTGCCCAGCGGTGCGTGTCTGTACGTGTAGTCTAGCCACACGCTACGGATGATAGCGGCAAAGCCTACTAGGCTTACAACTCCAAGCGCGATGATAGCGGCGGTTTTCATAGCTCCTTCGTAAGTTAGAGGATTTCAATCCACCGTCCACCGTAAGGACGACGCCTTTGCGCCCTCACCTCTTGCCACGGACCAGATATGTCGCCGTCGTCAATCTTGCACTCAACTATAGCAATGTGATCCGCTCCCATGCCGTGCAACAGGTTGTCGTCGCACCAACGATGAGCCGCAACCAAAGCGCCTCGTTCCGTCTTTGCCAGTTCGTAGCACATTTTGTACGTTGACCAGTCGGCCGCTTTGGCCGTCCAGCGATAGATATATTTCTTGTTCATTTTCGTTTTTCTCCTTGTTTCGTTGATTGTTAATAATTAGTTGATAGAGGGTTGCATGTGGTTGTTGTAGGTCACCACTCCAACGGCTAAGGTAGGCAAGGCATCCTTCACAAGCGCCGCCAGTTTGTACAACGGCACGCTTCCCTCGACGCTCACGCGAGCCGGGAACAGGCTCCCTTCTCCAGTCGCCGCCCTCATGTCTATCTCCGTGATCTCTTCCGAGCGGTAGTAGATCACATGCACTGGCACGCCTAAGAGCTTTGACATGCGAGCCTCGGC
>ERZ1026977.152-NODE-152-length-39304-cov-26.646794_pt1 | contig 39304 bp, 38 predicted proteins | sample MGYA00519292_ERZ1026977 | MGnify/ENA primary metagenome ERZ1026977 (study PRJEB26926, sample SAMN06164410) | human gut metagenome | biome: ENVO:00009003; feature: ENVO:2100002; material: ENVO:00002003 | host: Homo sapiens | place: USA | collected 2012 ... | reverse complement strand
TTCCCGATGGCCATCTTCAATCACGTTGTGAGGTTCCCCGCCTCCGCTCAGGTTAAACTAAAATAAAAACACTCGGAAATGAGAAAACTGATTCCCAAATCCGAGTGCAAAGATAAGAATATTGGTCTGTAGATAAAAATACGCATAAAAAAATAAGGAGGCTATTTCTTATCAGCTGCTTATCTGCTGGTAATCAGACAGAAAGAGGGCGCTGACAGAAGTATTCCATCAACGCCCTCATTATCTTTATCTGTAACAGCTGCTTTTTATCCGATTGCAGATAATATGAATTGCTTTATTTTAGCATGCATTTCTTTGGTTAAAGTAGTATTACTGGATCCAAAATCGGCATGGTTTCCAATATAGGCTCTCACGTTCACTCCTACAGCATCGCTGATTGTTTGGATACTTCCTGCTAACACGAAACCATCACCATAAGGAGTAACATGCAATATGCCAAGAACATTCGCTACCAGTTTCAGATTAAATCCCCATTTATTGTTTCGAGGTTGTTCCTTTTTGAGCAAAAGGGAAATTTCTTGTTCAGCACAAATATTCCTCCAAATAGTATCGTAAACAGTCCAGTCTATGTTCAGAAAGCCTCTGATTCCCCGTGTGAGTTTCTCTATCTCTTCTACCCATCTCTCCACTTTTACCTTAGCTTCTTCGTCCATCAATTCCAAAGGAGATTTCACATTCAAATAGTCTGTTACGGGTAAAATAATCTTGTTTCCTTCGTTATCGTAGCGACGATGCTTGAATGCCTTGATCAACTTCTCAGTGAAAGATCTTATTTTCGGATTCATCAGAAGATGAGCCAAGACCGAACACACTGCTCGATTCGGATTTTGCACAGCAGCATCATCCTCATTACTGGATTCTGCATCACACATTTGAGTGAAGAGTACAGTAAGAATGATGACAGCGGTTTTTTCTGACTGATGCCGATTCTTTAGTTCGCCATAAAGAAATTCCACCTCATTATCACGATGTTCCTTGATTGCAGACAGCTTCTGGCGAATCATTTCCGTTTCACTCCATACTTCTACGGCATTTAGACCGTTCAGTTGTTGCTCAAGCAAACAGAGAATCCATGTCCAGGTTCTAAACAAATCATCGCCCCTATAACGGGCACGTAAGGAGGTAAGCCTCTCCTCCGAAAAACGTTCAAACTTTTCCATCCCCTAATCAGCTTAATGAGTAAATGTATCCGGCATATCCTTCATAAAACTCTTCACCTTATCCATAGCAGATTGTCCCATGCCAGGAATCGGCTGTGCTCCGATTACCAGATTATTAAACACCTCAGAATCGAGTTCACGCACCACGAATTGGTTTTTGCCGCATAATATAGCCTTTCCTTTTTCACCATTGGGAAGCATCTTTATCCATGCTCCCGCTCCTGATGCGCCTGCTATAAGTGCAGTCTGGCGCGAATTCTCCGGATCGATTTTTACAGCACCACCTTCGTTTGCACCGAATGTAAAGTCAAGATCACTATCCCAATCCTCACGAGCAGTTTTGAGATATTTATCCATCACTTTGGTCAGACGATCTAAATTGAGATGAGGGAAATGAAAAGTCACTTTACTGAAGCCATTAGGGTATTTTTTCAGCATATCCCAAAACACATTCGAACTGTAAACCGCAGATAGTTCAACCTTCAACAGTTTACTCTTCAGCAGTTTGCAGAAGGATGCTTCGAGAATATTAGCCACAGTTTTTGTATGGCTGAAAGCCGTAGATTTTCGCTCTATGGCGATGCGTTGGATTCCTGGGCGATTGTCGATGATGACCAGACAATTTCTATAATCAGCATATTTTTGAGACATCAGGTGTTCGTCGGTAATCGTTACGTTTGTAACATTTGCCACACGCATCACATAGACATTATCTTGTGGTTTCACTATTTGTTTGTGCCAGTATGGTTTCTTTCTGGCATTCTCAAACGGGAATGGTTTCTCGAAATCAGCCAGCAAAAGCTCTTCAAGCAATTGCTGGCGATTTTCAAATGATTCTTGCACATTTACTTTTACCCAGTCGGGGAACTCAAGTTGATATTCTTCGTTAGGTCTTATGATGCGTAAGAAATTGTAGTTGTAAATTGCAAATCCAGACATAGTCTTCAATGTATGTTTATTTGTTTATAAGTTTATTCAAGTTTAAATTTTATATTTATAGCCTGCTTTTTTATAGCAGAATTGCCTTCAAAGGTACAAAATAATTGCGAAACATCTACATTTTATTATAAATATTAACACAAAAATGTAGAAAAAGACTTACCTAGGGATTTTACCTTTTATACAAGGAAATGAGTATAAAAGCTGATTATGTAAATAATGCTTACCGCCCCAAAACAGAGCAATATTAAAGGAAGAAACTATGCAAAGGATAATGATATAAAACATACTTATGATAGCCATGTTCGATATTTTTACTCTTCGATATAAAGAAGCAAAAGAACTGATATCAAAGTGGTTTTATAGATTTCCAAAGGGAAAAACGCAAAATGCTCTTCCTCACATCAATTCATGCTCCAAAGAAAGGGCATTTATGGCAGAAATGAGAGCGAAGGGAAGGCGAAAAATGGGGCAAAGAAGCAACGATATTGTAGGAAAAGGGCGCTGACTTATGTAGCTTATTTCTATACATTTATACACAGATAAAAATATATAATGGCTTATTATAAATCATTAATACAGAACAAAATACAAGTACAATACTAGCATTAAAAGAGTATTAATTAAAGCCTCAGAATCCGGTCATTAATGCCCGGTCATTTTCGGTCATTAAGGTTTTCGGGGGCGAAAAAGAGAGCTATAATATAATATTAAAATATTTAATATATATTATAGGGGCTAAATGACCGGAAGTGATTTTTCTTAATGACCGATAATGACCGGTCACTAATGACCGGATGCAGCCCGTTGCCATGACTCTCTTCACCTACTCTCGAAAGGCTCCATTTCACAAGATTCCGGAAAACTGAATTCAAGTTGCCGGAAAAGTATTGCTTCCTACAGCGCTTTTTCGTACCTTTGCACCAGCAATCGAAAGAAAGCTATTTTGTACCTAAAGGCGGTCATCTATGAAGACCGAGACAGGGAGCAAAAGATGACAGGCGCCGGTCATCAATGAAGACTCTGAAAAGGACAAGAAAAAGCATCTGGGAAATTGTGATTTAATAAACTCTTTAAAGCATAATATAGTATGATTAATTACAGCATCGTAATGCGTAGCGTGAACGCAAATCTTCTGGAAATCAACCAGGCTAAGTCACGCATCAACCAGGCAAAGAAGGAGGGTACAACCCCTGACCCTAAGGACCTGGAACTCGTGAAGACCGAGAAGCAGAATGCTTTCGCCATCTCACAGTACACCGACATCATGACCATCGAGAAGTTTGCCAAGCACATCACCTCTCATGGCAGTGTTTATTCAAGAGCTGACATCAGCGCCATCCTCTACATTGCCGTAGACTGCATGCGTGAGATGTTGCTTGAGGGCAAGAAAATCCGTCTGGGCGATCTCGGTGATTTCTCTCTCCTTCTCACCTCGAAGGGTGCTGAGGATGCTGACAAGTTCACCGCACAGAATATCACCGGCGTAAAGGTTCAGTGGGAGCCAGGTCAGGAGTTCAAGAACCTTCGTGATGACGCCGATTTCAACCTCGTAGCCAGCCGCAGCGCTCAGGCAGCCGTTATCAAGGCGATTAAGGAGGGTAAGACCAACGTTGACCTCAACGCGCCAACTACTCCGGATAATACGCCAGACGGTTCTACCCCAGGTGGTTCAAACACCGGTCAGACCGGCAGCGACGGTCAAGGCTCTGAATCAAGCGGCGGTACTACCGGCAAGGACGATACTGGCGACGGCCTTGAATAGTCCAAGGATAGACTGGCTAGGGTGCTAGCCCCTAGCCAAGCCTATCCGCCCACAAAAAGTCAACATTCAACACTCAACATTCAACATTCAAAAAAATGAAAACCTGGAAAACAATTCTTCAGATAGCTATCAGTATACTGACCGCTATCGCTACTACGCTCGGAGTAACGAGCTGCATGGGATAAAGAACATGGAGTCTACCTTATTATAATAAGCAGACTCATCCATAAATAAATCGACCGCTCACCTCAATACGAGGAGAGCGGTCTTTTTTTGTTTCTACCTAAAATCCGGTCATTAAGGTCACGGTCATTTTCGGTCATTAAGGATTTTTGGGGTTCAAAATGCGAATACACTGTGTGCGCAATTGAATTGGAATGCAACGTTAACCTTTCCGAGCAGTATGCATATTTTTATCTTCTTTTAAAGTTCTACGAAAAATCAATTCTTTTGATCTTTTCTTTCCTCATTTCTTATTTTTTTTTTGCTTTTTCCTTTTCTGTTTCGAAGTTTTGCCGTACTTTTGTACCGGAATAGGAAAGAAAGATAAATAAGATGAATAGACGAAAAATGAAAACTGGGTCAATGGTGATGTTGAAAGCATCATTTCTTGTGGTGGTATTTTCTATGGGAGTACTTGCTCCTGCCATTGCCCAGAACGGACAGAACAGGAAACCTCGAAAGAAGCTGAAAGAACTACTGATGAAGGCAGATAGCCTGCGACTCCAGTTGCGACAGTCTGCTGATAGGGGACGTATGCTCCAATGGAGCGACTCTCTTCTCATGGCAGAATTGGGTAAGAGCAAGATGAGTGAGAAGAAAAAGCAAAGGTTCATGAAGCATTATGTCAAGATTCAAAGACGCTTGAGCCTCTACGATCGCCAATTGTTCAGAGGAGATTCACTGCTGGCAGCCAATTATTACAAGATAAAGTATGATACTACCTACATCTCCCGTCCTCATGCCCGATGGACCATCAAACTGAGAGGCAATCTTTCTGGAGCCGATTTGGAAACTACGGCGAAGACGGATGGAACGGAAACCCATACCAAGGTGATGGCCGACTGCCGTGGAACCCTCTCCATGGCTGTGGCTTATCGTGGCTTGGGGCTTGGTTTGGCTGTAAACCCAGCCAAGCTGGCTGGCAAGAATCAGGACTTTGAGTTCAACCTCAATTCCTATAGCAACCGCTATGGCTTTGATGTGGTCTATCTCTCGTCCAAGACATTCCGTGGTTATCAGAAAATGGGAGGTAGCGAGATAGATATCCATAAGGGAGAAATCTCGCAGAAGGCTCTGAATCTCAATTTCTATTATGCCTTCAACTACCGCAAATTCTCCTTCCCGGCAGCCTTCAGCCAGAGCTACATTCAGAAGCGAAGTGCCGGAAGTTGGATGGTTGGCGCCAGTTTTGACGGTTCCAAGACGAAGGTGAAGGGAATGACTATCCGCCTTAACGAGTTGGCACTCGGTGCAGGCTATGGATATAATCTCGTTCCATCTTCTCATCTGCTGTTCCATCTGTCAGCCTTGCCAACCATCACGGTATATTCTCATGACTATACCAAGATGAAGGCTGAAGTAGAGGAGGGAAGTAGTGATACAGAAATCCCAACCGTTCGTAACAGCATGAAATATCATTTCCCGTCTGCCATCATTACCGGTAGAGGTGCAGCCGTCTATTCCTGGCACAACAAGTTTGCCGGTGCCACTGCGGTTTATAATTTCTCTGTAGCAGGAGATGAGGATCACCTGCAGGTGAAGAGAAACAAATGGCGAGTAAGAATGTTTTTCGGATTCAGGTTCTAGGAGCATACTTTTCTTCTTCCTATGTCAGTTTTTGACGCATCCAGATTGTAGTTTTGCAGCAGAAATTACAATTACTCTATATATAATAAGGTATGAAGGCAGGAAGAAGGAGGGAGTGGAGTCCCTGAAATGTGAAATATAAGAGGAATCCATAAGATTTCTTGTTAAAAGTTTGGTGGTTCATCAGATTTTTACTAAATTTGCCATTGGATTAGTGACAGGGCAGGTGAAAGTCCTCGCTTGAAGTCGCTATGATGCAGAGAAACAAGATTATCTTGTGGACACGAGCAAGCTATTCAGTTCTGTAGGTTGAAATCTGGTAAATTGAAACGTAGAAAGAACGAGAATTTGTTTGAGCGAGTCTACACCGTCATATGGTGTGGATTCCTCTTTCGCATTTTCTTTTCTACGGGTTTTACCAGAGCCTAACTTACAAGAAAGTGAAGAAAGTAGGGGTTCGCACCATCTTTTTTCACTTATGGACCATTATGAACTTGTTTGGTTCGCAGAATTTCCTTAACTTTGCCCCTTGAAAGTAAATGATTTGCTGTTTCGGCAGAAAAGCAGGAGCAGTTATATATAATGAACTTAAAAACAGAATGCTTATGAGCAAGGTATTTCAAGTCAAGCCTAAGCGCCTTAAACGCTCTAATGGTACTGTCCTCACTCCCGATATGGTAGTGACAGTAACAACCATGCAGCACACCGCCACCCCTTTTTACAATGGAGCCAAGGAGGTGCAAGAAGCCTACATGCGCATCTATGCTTTCGACTACAAGAAGGCATGCTGCAACCAGAATGATTTTGAATTTAAGAAGTTGGACTAATATTTTTAACTTTTAATATATATAATTATGGGAAAAATTAAACCGCAAGTGAACAAACTTTCTCAAGGTGAGGCTGACACAATTTCTAATTTTGTAAAAATGGGGTTGGATATCATCGTAAAGTTGACAGGTGGTAAGCCTTCTTTTGGAGACAAAAAGTAGGATTACTTTCTTTTAATCATTAGTGTCCCTATTAGTATCGGGACACTAATGATTTAGAATATAAAATCTATTATAACTATAGTATCAGAATATGAGCGTTAATTGGCTTAAAATAAAAAGTATGTTGAAGAATTTCAATGAGTTCTATTGGAATTCTGAAATGGTGAATAATATATCGTTGATAAATGATTTACGCCTTTCATCAAACATCCATGAGACAGCACATAGCAGAATCCTATATAAATTGTTATGTGCCCATGGTAAAGAAAAACACCAGTTTTTAAAGATGTTTCTTGAATCTGTGGGGTTGAAACTTGATATAGATAAGGCTGAGATAAAAGTAGAATATAAGCATATTGATGTACTTATCTATGATGGTACGAGATATGTCATTATTGAAAATAAGGTAAATCATGCCTGTGATCAAGATAGACAAATAGAAACCTATATACGCTCGTTGCATGGCAAAGATGTTTATGTTCTTTATTTGGTCAGGTCAGATAATGATAAAGATCCTTCTGAGGATAGTTTGTCTACTGAAAGAAGACAAGAGCTAGTAAAGGACGGGAAATATAAAAAAATATCTTATCAAACCCATATACTGAATTGGTTACGTGAGTGTAAAGACACAGATTTTGATCATGAACTTTTAAAATCTGCACTTGTTCAGTATTGTAATTATATAGAGGAATTATTTAAAGGAATTGAAATAATGAATGATACAGATGCAAATAATATCAAAAATATATTTTGGGGGCAAACAGATTTGAATGATTCTGTTACTCTCTTTAATAATACAAATGAATTGCAATCAAAAATTAAATGTGCATATGAAATTCTTGATGAGTATAAATGTTTTTTATGTACAAAATTTCTAGAAGAGTTCAAAGAGCAGACCGGAATAAATGAAGCCAGAATTAATAGTTCGTATGAAATAGAATTTGGTCTTGAAATATCTAATGTGAAAATTAAATTCATATATGACTTTTTAAATTTAAAACATTACGGATATATTTGGTTTGGAGTAAAGTATCCATTAACTACATATGATGGAGAATCTATTAATTCCTTTCTTTCTATAGATATAGATGGAAAAATGAAAAGTCTTCCAGAAGGCTATGAATTGGAAGATTTTGATAATTACGAAACCTGTGCAAATAAAGAGTTTAAATCTTTTTATTGTGCTAAGGGTTATTTCTGTAAATACTGTAAAGACAACAAGACTGCAGTTGAAGAAATAAAAAAATATAAAGAAAAGATAGAGTCACTTCGGACAAATAATAATGGATAATAATGAAAACCATTATTTATTAAAGTTTTTCATACATCAATAATCGAAACGATGGATAAACTTGATTATAATAAGATAGCATATTTGTTAGGATGCTATATGGTAATAGTTGATAAGGAAATCAATCAGATGGAGGTTGATGTCCTTGATAATTATTTACCATTATCAAAGGAAGATGAACTTTATCATCAGAGAATGCAAATCTTCTCTGATGATGAGGAGCGTATGAAGCTTAAAGATTTACTTGACAAGTTGGTTATGGCTAATTATTCTGTTGCTCAGAAAACGGAAATAGTCACCCTTCTTGCTCGAATAGCTTATGGTGATGATTATATGGCAACTTCAGAATTGGAATTGCTAAATAAAGTCGGTAAACTTTTAAAACTCGATATTGACCAAATCATTGAAGAAACACAGTCTGAGTCAAATAAAAGAATTGCCTCTTCTCAACTCTCTTCTTTAAAACGTTTTGTAGGAAAAATGGAGAATACTATCTATCAGAATTTTGCCAATTCTGATAGGAAAAGTGTTGTCGATATGATGTTGGGTGGTCTTGGTTATTCCGCATCCATAGCGCAAATCACTGAAGATGCAGAGAAAGATCTTGCTCGTGTTACTAGAATAATTGATGATTTGAATGGTATGTTGAATGAAGAGTACAATCATTTAGCAACAATCAAACCTTCTTCGAAGAAAGTTTCTAAGGAAGTTTTGAAGATAGAAGAAATTATTCAAGGAATTAGAGGAAGTTTTAATGAAATAATAGATAACAGTTTGACTAGTAATAGAGAGGTATTGGATAAGAAAAGAAGAAATATTCGATACTTTACTATTGCTTTTATGGGTAGGACAAAGGCAGGAAAGAGTACTCTTCATAAAGTCATCACTCAACAGGAAAATGATGATATAGGAGTAGGCAAATTACGTACTACACGATATAATAGAAGTTGGTATTGGAATAAACTTCGTATTGTTGACACTCCTGGTATAGGTGCACCTGGTGGTGAAGCTGATACTGAGATAGCCAAGTCTATTATAGATGAAGCTGACGTAGTTTGTTATGTTGTGACGAGTGACTCTATTCAAGAAACAGAGTTCGATTTCTTTTCAACGATAAAAGAAAGAAATAAGCCGTTATACATAATTTTAAATGTCAAAAGTAATCTTAATCAAGCCATTCGTTTAAAAAGATTTATAGCAAATCCAAATGATTGGAGAATTGGTGATGGCCCTCAATCTATTAAGGGACATATAGAACGCATTCATGATAAACTTGATGGTAAGTATAACATGGATGCCGTTCGTATTATTCCTATTCATCTGTTAGCTGCGCAAATAGCCCTTTCTGGAGAGCAAGATTCTAAGACTTCTAAGATACTATTTGAAGCTTCTAATATATCTGAGTTTACAAATTCGGTAAAAAAAGAAGTGCAGTTGTCTGGTAGTTTGAAGAAAAGCTTGAGCGTTATTGATGGTACTTCTTATCAGATAAATACAATATGGCATAAGATTTACACTGACTTGAAAAGCCTAAAGGAAGGTAATGAAGTATTGAAGAAGAAACAAGCGAAAAATCATATGTTTTTCAAGAAAGAGTTAGCTCAAGTCGAACAATACTTAATGGATATCTTTAAAAATACAAAAAAAGAATTCAAAAATCGTGCTTCTACTTTTGCAAGCGAGCATTATGATGACGAAGAGGCAGGAAAAGCATGGAGTAATGATGCAGTAGTAAAGTCTATAAATAAAAGACTTGAACAACAAATACAGGAGAGATATAATGATTTGAATGAAAAGATAAAATCAGAATTAGAGGAGATGATTATGGACATGCGCATATCTCTTGCTACAAATAATATTGGTTCTGAAGTATCAGGTGAGTCTGTAACCAATACACGATTAGCAGCAGGGGTCTTTGGTTCAATCATGACTGCTGCAGCTCCGTTTATAATTCCTAATTTTTGGAATCCTTTTGGATGGAGTGTTGCTGTGGGTACTGTAATTGTTGGTATTTTAGGTTCTATTTTTACGAGTCTTTTTACTTCAAAATCAGAAAAAATCAGAAAGGCTACAGAAAACTTGCGTAAGCAACTATATGATAGTATTGATTCTGGTATTGATAAGAATTTGAAACAAGTTCTTGTGAATACAAGAAAGTCAATAAATGATACATATAAAACTATTGATTCGGTATTTAATGCTTATACTAAAAATGCCGATGATATAATAATGGATATGGAAAAACTTGTCAAGCAAGTACAAGAAAACGAGAATGCAATCAATTCATTGGTAAGTCTTCGAATTCTTGATTTTGTAGGCAAGAATCCTGTTAAAGAAATAAGTATAAATGAAATGAGTAACCAAGTTTTATGTGATGGATATCCTGTTGAAAGAGATTGGAAAAAGCAATCTATCAAGTTCCTATATGACACGGGGTTTACAGGTAAGAATATTCAAAAGATAGAAAAGGCAACTCAGATGACAATAAAAACAAAATAATATGGCACAACAATTTAATTATGCAGTCTACCAAGAAAGACTTAGTAGATTGGAAGCTAAAACTCGAGCGTTGTTGAAAGAAACCAACAATACGGAGTTGACTTGTAAAATGGACTCAGAGCTTGCAGGCTTGCAAGACCGTAAAGAATTACGCTTAGCGTTTGTAGGACAATATAGTTCCGGCAAATCTACTATTATTTCTGCATTAACAGGTAGAAAGGATATCAAGATAGATGCAAATGTCGCTACAGATCATGTATCGGAATATAAATGGAACAACATTGTTCTTATGGACACTCCGGGTATTCTTGCAGGTAAAGTAGAATCGCATGATGAGAGTACTAAAGCTGCTTTAAAAGAATGCGATTTGATATTTTATGTCTTGACCTCCCAACTTTTTGATGATGTATTATTCAATAATTTCATCGACTTGGCATACAATCAACATTTTGCAGACAAGATGTTTATTGTTGTCAATAAGATGGGAATGGAGTCGGGAGAGTTTGACCAACTTGTAGACAACTATACTATCTCGTTGGAAAAAATATTCTCAGAAAGAGGCTATGAACTGAAAAACTTTCCTCTTGCCTTCATTGATGCGGCAGACTATATGGATGGTATTGATGAAAACGACAATGAGTTTGTTCAATTAAGTAATTTTGAACATTTTATAGATATGCTCAACGTCTTTGTCGCTCGCAAGGGAATGATAAAAAAGCAATTTGATACTCCTGTTAGAGTTTATCAAAGTTATCTTAAAAATATTGCTGTTACTGCCGTAGACAAGACTTTGTCAGACAAATATAATCAGTTTGAGCAGAAATTACGTTATCGTCTGTCCGAACTAAAACGAGATACAAGAACCGTTTTGTCTTCGTTTGTATCTACGGCATTGAGTGAAGTCATTTCATTATCTAATGATATAGGTGCTATTGACGAAACTGAATGGAAATCTAAACAAGAGGCATTGAATTCTGAATTGCAGAACAATATATCTAATACTTCTGCAGAGATAGAAAAAACAATCAACGATAATTATGAGCGATTGATGAATGAAGTCAATGATTTCTGTAGTAAGGATTCGCTTGTTAAATACTCTGAAGAAATTGATAGAAAATTGGCTTCACCTAATATCAGTATTGAGGAGCATAAGAATCTATCTATGCAGAAAAAGGCTTTAGATCTTTTAAAGCAGGGTGGAGTACAGATTGGAAATATGGCTCCTAATGTAACGAAATTTACTGGTGGTATTGGCCAAGCTTCAGGATCAGCGCTCCATAAAATGGTGTTGGATGTTGGACATTTCTTTGGAAAGTCCTTTGGACCTTGGCAGGCAGTAAGATGGGCTAGTAATATCGCTAAAGTCGCAAAGTTTGGAATACCGGTAGTTTCTGCTGGTATTGAGATTTGGATGCAGTTTAGAGAAGATTCTAAAGAAAACAAGCGCTTGGAGCAGATAAAAAGCTCAAAGAATCAGTTTGTCTCTACTTATCAGACAGAGATAAATAAGGTGGTAGAACATTTTGAAAAATATTTATCACAGGTCTTTGACAATTATAACAATAAATTGGAAGAGACAGATCGATCTAAGACGGAGTTGATAGAAGCTTCTAAGAAGAATGATATTACGATTAAGAAGATCAGTGAGTTGGATGCGGAATATGCAGACTTCATTGAAGCTATAGAAGTAGATGAGTAATTATGTTCAAGTATAATAATTATGGCAAAGAATGAAAATAAAATATTGGATGAACTGAGACGAAGAGGCAAGATTTATGAAGATCCTGCTCCTGAAGTCGGAGGCTTTACTGGCTGGTTAATAAGCTTGTTTACCAAGAAAAAGTAAGCCGCATATACTTTTTTCTTGATGTTCTGTCACCATTTGACACATCTGTATAGTTACTTCGCAGCCGAAATCAAATGTATAACTATATAAGGTAATGTAACAATGGAAAAGAACATCAGGAAAAGAGTGTGTTGGTTGGCTGCGGTATTGAGTGCCGTGCTGGTAGTATTATTTGGCTATTGGTTCTTCTTGAACCCTCATGGCTATTGGCAAAAGAAGAAGGAGGCTGAGAAGAATGAATATATGGATAAGAGGATGCTTTGGCGGAAGTCGGAGAAGATGACCATGCAACAGATGTTGTCGGACATGACGCTAATGGCTAAGGGGGGATTCGGTCCTGGTTTGTTGGCTAACCGGTCTCTCGCTTCCTGTTTATCGTGACTTCATTCATGGTACTGCGCAACCTACAAGGAATGCTTGGGCTGAGACAAGATATTGGTATATGTCTTCTCTCGCTAAAGGCAGAGAATGGATGGAGGAACGTGCCAAGACGAGGATTCACAAGAGCCTGATCTTTGTGGAAACGAGTAGATTTCAGGTGCAGAAGGATTCCTTGAAGGATTATCGTAAAGAGAAACTTACTCCAACTGAGATTAGAAACAACAAGATGTATCTAAAAGATAATTGTCTGTATAGATGAAATCATAGCATAAATAAAGTATAACGAAAAATGAATAAAATTATAGGGCTTCTTGTAATGGTTTTCATGTTCCTACCCTGGCGACCAATCGTTGCAATAGTGGCGGCAGTATTGTTTGTCAACATCAATGGTACGGAATTGTATGGATGGCAAGCTGGTTTGGCGCATGGATTGTTCTTCCTGCCTAATCTGGTGAGGCATCTCTTTGACGGCGATGTCCTTTTCAAGGCTACCAATTGTACTACAGGTTATCTTGTTGCCTGGTGGATAGCTACAGTCGGTTCGTGCATCGGTTGGCTCGTTGATGCAACCTTCTCTTTTATGAAGGCATCGGTATTTGTAGGTAGTGATAAAGAATAAATAAATATAAATACGATGAATAGTATGGTTAATGAAAAAGCTGCAAAGCGTGAGAAGATGATGAACATGCCATCATATCGTCTGATGGTAGGTGCGGCGAAGTATATGGACAAGTGGTTCTTGGATCCTATTCTTGGCTTCATTCTTCCAGCCGGTATCGGTGATGCTTTGACGAGCGTGTTTGCATTCCCATTTATCTATTACAGTCTTTGCGTGGTTAAGTCGATTCCGCTGACTTTGGCTGTCATCTATAATATCTTGATGGATGTGCTGATAGGTGCCATACCTTTCTATATAGGTGATGTGCTGGATGTATTCAAACGTTCGTATGTAGAGAATCTGAGATTGGTTACCGGGTATATCGAGGATGATAAGGAGATTATCAACAAGGTGAACAAGAAGGCATTCTGGACGGCTGTGTTCATCGTCGTGCTTTGCTGGTTGATTTATGTGGTGATTTCGTGGGCCATTCGCTTGGGAAATTGGATTGTTTCATTATTTTAAAATATGAATAGCAATATTTTCTTTCAGCCTTACGTTGGCAAGGATTATGCTAACGGGGGAATATTCGGCAAGCGAATCATGATATTGGGCGAGAGTCATTATTGTGATGAGAGTTGTACGGATTGTGGCGACTGCCAGCTACATCGGGAGTGTATGAACTTTACGCAGCAGGTGCTTGGGGATTATCTCAATGAGAACAAGGAACGGCAGGACTGGATGCGGACTTTCTTGAAGTTTGAGCGTTCGTTAGTGGGTGAGGAGACCAATCAAGCAATGAGGCTGAAGATCTGGAACTCGGTCATCTTCTTCAACTATCTGCAAGCAGCGATGGGTGGTCCTCGTGAGGCTGGCGCAGCCGAACAATATCACCAGGCTGGCAAGGCTTTCTTCGAGGTCATCGAAAAGTACCAGCCTGAGTACATCATCGTATGGGGCAAGAGGCTTTGGAATAATCTTCCTAATGTAGGCTGGCAGGATGGCGACGACATCGTTGTGGATGGTTATCCTGTTGCTACAGGTGCTTATCTTCTGAGTAATGGTAAGCAGGTGAAAGTGATGGCGGTAAATCATCCGTCCGTAGGCTACTCCTGGGACTATTGGTACAAGGTGATACAAAGATTTTTGAGATAATTTTCTCGCTTGCGTCACGATTTGACACACCCAACCTGTACCTTTGCAGCTGTAAACATAAAACAAGGAATTATGGCACAGATTACAATCAATATCCAGACTTTGGACTGGACAATGGGGGAGACCGTAGGCTTGCACTTGATGCTGAAGAAAGGCAGCAAGGCAAGAATCGCTTGGGGCGATGGAAAGGTACAGGTCGTGACAGGTAAACAGAAACCTGCTTCCGAAAAGTTGGCTTGGGTAGAGGCAGGTCATGCCTATCCGGAGAAGGGCATGTACTACACCATTACCATCTGTTCGGAAGAGGAGGATGCCATTATCGGATTTAATGGATGTGGCATGTTCGAGGTGAAAACCTTGGATGTGATTCTCACGGAATGTCCTAACTTGCGTATCTTGGGCTATTCTGGGTATGGCGAGGAGAAACTCGACGTGAGCAAGAATCCTTTGCTGGAGTTCATCGACTTCCACGAGATAAGAAACGAGAAGTTGGATTTCTCTGCTAATCCACTCTTGGAGGAGTTGCATATCGAGGGTGCCAAGGACTTGGTGTCTTTGAATTTGAGTAAGAACGACAAGTTGCGTCGCTTGGACATCTTCATGTGTCACAATCTCCAGCATCTTGCCTTGAGCAATCAGTCGCAACTGAATGAGGTGGATTTCGCTCTCACTCATCTCCGTCCCAAGGACTTGGAGTATTTGGAGAAGACGTTGAAGCGAAACTCTCCCTACAAGGTACGGGGAGGAAGCTTTGGCAACGATAAGATAATAGAAGTTAGTAATGGTGAAATCGTAGGTGAAGATGAAGGAAAATTGTGATTGGAAAAAATGCTTGGACAGAATTGAGGATAAGGGATTTGACGACGATGATGCTTATTCAGAGATTCTAGAATATATCCGAGAGGTGGCTACTGTTGATGAGAAACGTGAGGTGCTACAAAATGTGGAGCAACGTGTGAAGAAAATCGTGAACTATGATTTTGCAAAGGCATGGTTCCTACGTCACATGAGTGAAAGCGAGCATGATGTCATCGAAGACTTGATGGGAGTAAGATATGTTGTATTGAATGAGATGATGCTTCATCCGACTCCTGCCGAAGTGGAGAGATTTCGCTATCAGAATGATAAACTCTTCAAATTGACTCAGGAATGTTATGCCCAGTGCAGAAACATGTGGCGCACTTTGTTTCATACGCCTTATAAGGTGGATGATCGCTATCGTTATGAGGTGGAAGGAGTGTTGCGTTTCGAGTATGGAGATGACGATGCTGTAGTAAAGATGGAGAACGATGATTATTACGGATCTGATTTTCAATATATGATTCATCTGTTAGATGAACTGATGAGTGCAGGACGCTGTAAGATGGATACAATTTTGAATGGAGTCTTTGGCACATTTGATGGGGCTACCGAGGATGGGTATAAGCAGATAAACAACATGTTGGACGATGGAGATTCCTGGGATGAGTGTAGCCTTCATAAACCCGAGTTTGCTGATATTTGCGTTTGTTATGCCATGCATGCTCTGCATACGCATCAAGACTATAGCCTGCCCGACATTCTTCGCATGGATGATTTCGTGGTAAAGGTTCATTTGCAATATGAGAATGAAGTTTGCGATACGAGAGATGCAGAGATTGGACCGCTCGATTACGAACCATCGTGGTTCCAAAAACTTGTAGAGGAAGATGTGAATGAGTTCGGAGGAAAACATACGCTGAATCCGACAAGAAAGAAATAGCATATATAATAAAACAAGAAGTTTAACGTCATATATAAAAATAGAAGATTATGAAGTTAGCAGAAGCATTGAGCATCAGAGCCGACTTGCAGAAGAGAGTGGCTCAACTGAAAGAACGTATCAAGGAGAGTGCCAAAGTGCAGGAGGGCGATGAACCTTGCGATAACGTAGAGGAGTTGTACAAGGAGCTGGATGACGTACTCGTCCAGTTGGAAGACTTGGTTTATCGCATCAACATTACCAACGTTCAGATAGTTCAGGACGGAGACTCCTTAACTCGATTGATAGCCAAGAGAGACGTCTTGTCGATGCGTGTCAAGGCATTGAAAGAGGTGGTGAACTATGTAGCTGCCAACGATACTCGCTTTGGCAGAAACGAACTGAAATATGTTAGAACCATAGATATAAAGGCTCTTCGCAAGGAGGCTGATACCTATGCCAAGCAGTATCGGGAGCTCGACCTGAAAATTCAGAGTTTGAACTGGACTGTAGATTTGGTAGATTTGCAAGACTTGCCCCGCTAATGGAGCGAGGATTGAAATTTTCATTGAGTAGATTAAAATTTTCGGAGAAAAGATAGAGGCAGCAAGAAACTGACATCAGGCAATAGGTCTGTGTTAGCATTATTAAAAATTCATGTGTTTCATGCAAAGAGACGAGTTTGTTCACAGTTCATTTCAAGCATCGGGCACAAGTGTATCGCGCATTGGTATATGACAAAAGTCAGAAACGCCAGCATTTAGCATTACCATTTTGTTGGCTATCTTTTCTCCTTTTCTTTTTAGGCATTTCTCGTAAATATTCATTAGATTTTTAGAGATTATGGACAATCGTGTAAAATTCTATAGTTGGCTGATAGGCCTCTTGGATCGTAAGCATCTTACCTTTGAGGAGATTGCTAATGAGTGGCGTGATGCCAACGCTAATCAGGATGAGGATGAGCTGGACAAACGTACCTTTCATCGTTATCGTGAAAATATCCAGTCGCAGTTTGGCATTACTGTGGAATGCGACAAGAGCGACGGCTATCGGTATTATCTGAAGCGTGATCCGATCGCTAATGATGATGTGACGGAATGGATGCTGAGTTCCCTGCGGTTGGCTTCGCTTGGTGATATGCTGAAATTTCATAACAAGGTGATGCTCGATACGCCGCCATATAACACGGAATATCTGGATGATATTCTTGCAGCGATAGATAAGCAATATCTGCTGAAGTTTAAGTATGTTTCGGGATTTGGAGCGGAGAGCGATATCGTGCTGCAACCGGCTTTCGTGAGATATTTCAAACAACGGTGGTACGTTGTGGGAGTTAAGAAACAACGTTCGGCGTCCGAAGGGAAAGCCAATTCAAGTGCTGAACAGGATGAGAAGAAGCTTGTTCGGGTTCTTCCTTTCGACCGCATCAGTTTTCTGAAGCTTATTTGCGAGAAGCATCCGTTGCCGGCAAAGATGAAGAAGTTCCTGACTCCAGAGAATTATTATGAAGATTGCTTTGGCATCTATCGGATGGAAGATGTGCCCGTAGAGAAAATCCGCATCCGTGCCTTCTATCCGGAATACAATTACATCGAGGAGGTTCCGCTGCACGAAAGTCAGCAGAAAGTGAAGGAGTCGAAAGACGGAATGTATCGGGAATATACCCTCACCATTCGCCCCAGCCGTGATTTCCTTCAGGAACTGTTGTGGCATGGCAGAAACCTCATCGTACTGAAACCTGAGAGCTTGAGGCAGGAGATGATTGGTATCTTAAAGGATATGACGAAGAGTTATGAGACGGGCGAATGCTTGAATGGGGAGGAATAAAAGAATCCTCAGATTGGGAATACACTGTGTGCCCAATCTGAGAAATTCCTGTTATTTATATTCCTTCAGTCAGGAATTTGCGAAGATGCAGGTGCGTGATGCCGTCATCATCATTTTTGGTGAGCAGAGGAGTCATGGAGATAACGTACTTCGGGTAGTTGTCCTTGATGGCACGGAGATTGCCAAACTCACGCTCTCTGGTTGCATCGTCGGCTATGATATAGGAAGCTTGCACGTAGATGCGTTCGCCGCCTGGTTTGGTACATACAAAGTCGATTTCTCCAGCTTGCAGTTGTCCTACATATACTTGATAGCCCAAGCGTATGAGGTTCTGATAGATGATATTCTCTATCACTTTCTCAATGTCTCCTTCACGTGTTCCCCCGGCAATGGCATTTCTGATGCCGTTGTCTTCGAAATAAAACTTATCGTTGGTTTCAAAGATGCGTTTGCCGTGGATGTCATAGCGGTTCACCTTGTGCAGGATATAGGCTTCACAAAGGAAGGATATGTAATTGATGATAGCCGTGGACGTTATAGATTCGCCTTGTGATTTCATATATTTGGCGATACTGTTGGCGGAAATCAACTTACCGGTGTTGTCTGCGAGAAAACGTACTAAATTCTCTAAGAATGGCACGTTTCTTATTTGGTTGCGCATAATGACATCCTTAAGTAAGACGGTATGGTAAATATCCATCTGGTATTCACGTGCATCATCCTCTTCCAGTCCTATCTTTGCCAGACCAGGCAAGCCACCATACTGAATGTACAGAGCAAGTGCTTCGTCATTATCTGATAGTTGATGAAATTCCAGAAACTCGTTATAGCTCAGCGATTGGATATAGATTTCCTTATATCTGCCACCGATGAGTGTGCTCAGTTCATTGCTCAGCATGCGGGCATTGCTACCTGTGATGATAATGTCGGTGTTGGGTTCTGTGCGATAACTTCGAATGGATCGTTCAAATTCCCTGATGTCTTGTATCTCATCGATAAGGATATAGTTATGTTTATCGGACTGAAAGTGCTCTCCGATATAGTCGTTGAGATCCTGATAGGTCTGAATGTTGTCAAACTCTCTTTTCTCCTTATCTATAAAGATGATATTGTTGCAGTCATCTGCCTTCTTGCGGTCACGAATCATTTTCATCATGCAGCTTTTACCTACACGACGTTGACCTACTAATACGATGATAGTCTCCTTACCAAGATACCTTTCTATCTTGTCGATATATGATTGACGAATAATAGTTGCCATATTTTTATCACTTATAAATGAAATTTTCTGCAAATATACGATTTTTATCTTTTATAATGGATGAAAATCCTAAATATTTTGCTTTTATCTTCTATAAAAGATAAAAAATGGCGTTTTATTCTCATTTTATGATAATCATAAAGTGATTATTTATCTTCCTTCAGATACCAGTCTTTGATGTATCCGGAATAATGCTTGGCAAACTCCTCGGCTTGTCCGGGAGCGCAAGCTTTCACCTTCTTGGCAGGAATACCAGCCCAAATCTCATGTGCAGGAACTTTGGTGCCATGGGTAACTACAGCACCTGCTGCAATAATAGCCCCTTCTCCAATGTCAGCCTTGTCAAGCACAGTGGCATTCATTCCGATGAGTGCGCCTTTTCTGACTGTGGCTCCGTGGACGATGGCACCATGTCCCACAGATACATCATCCTCCAGGATGCAAGGCATCGTACCGGTTTGATGGATGCAGGCGCAATCCTGTACATTCACTCTGTTTCCACATCTGATGGCATCCACGTCAGAGCGCAATACCGCACTATACCAGATGCTGCAGTCATCACCAAGAATACAGTCACCAGTCAGTACTGCGTTCTCAGCGATAAAACAATTCTTTCCCCATCGGGGAGTCTTTCCTTCTACTGTCTTTATAATAGCCATATTGAATATATATTTAAATTTGGGTGCAAAGGTAGCAAAAAATATTGGAATCACCTTATACTATTTCAGATACTTCTTCAGCCATAAATCGAAGAACTTATCATATACCACGTAGGCATCATCCTGCTGGGTGATGAAATCCTTCTCCAGCAATCCCTTCAGGGCGGAATTTACAGAGCTTGGCGACGGGAGATGATATTTCTTTGCGAAGGCTCCGCTCTTTACGCTTCTGGCTTCGCCCTCTGCAGAGATGGCGATGAAGACATTGCGCTGCTTTTCCGGCATCTGGCGCAGAAGGGTCTCGTAGGTGTCTGATGCCATGTTGAGATTGTAGTTGATGGCGTCATCTACCATATCCAGAGTGCAGGTACCCTGTTCGGGAGTCTTGAGGAAGAGAACATTCATTACTCGCTGGATGTATGAAGTGACACCACCGAAACGGGCGAAGAGTTCTCCGATAATGGCAGTATCTAGATGTTTGTTGCGCTCCTCGAACTTGGCTGTGGCAAACTCCTTGTATTTCTCCACATCCAGAGGCTTCAGGTTCATCAGCGTTACGCTCTGATAGAATGGGCGGGCAGGAGATGTGAACATTTCTGCCATCAGATGGCGGTGAGAACCCGAGAAGATGAAGTGGGCATTGGTGCAACGCTGAATGTAGGTACGGAGTAAAGCTTCTATGCGGTTGTCGGCATAGTTGGTGATTTGCTGAAACTCGTCGATGGCAACAAGACATGGCTTGTCGGCTTGGTTGAGATAAGAGAATATCTCATCAAGCGTAATTTCGGGATTTACTATGTTGCCGATGCCTATTCCCCAAACTGGAGCCCCGTTGATATCGAAAGAGATTTCTGAACGGAGAGAAGAGAGTGCTATCAGAAATTTCTCCCAAGCGCTTCTGCCTTTAGGGCGAAGTTCATCAATAATGGCTTTGCCGAACATATTGACCAGATCGCTGACGGAATTGGTTGAATAGATGTCTATGATAAAAGTATAATAATCTTTTTGGATGACTGGCTGGGCAAAGCAATGGTGAATCAGCTCTGTCTTTCCGATGCGTCGAGGGGAAATCAGAGCCATGTTATTCTCATTGGTCAGCATCTCTGTGATGTGCTGGGTTTCTTCCACACGGTCGCAGAAGTATTCCGGACCGGCGTAACCATTTGTGACAAAAGGATTCTTCATTACCATATCTATACCTTATTATATATTCAACGGCTGCAAAGATAATGCAAAGGAGCGCAATGTAAGCTTGCTTACAAATTGCCGAGTGCAGCTTATCTTCTGCAAAGATACAACTTTTATTCCGATTATCATAAAGTGATTATCATAAAATAATAATGAAATAAGGAATTTTATCATTTGATGATTATCATAAATTGATAATTATGATATGGAGACCCCTTTAATGTCAACAGAAAAAGGGTTGCAATCCTCGAAAAGATGGATTACAACCCTTTATACCTTAATTATATATAAGAGTTAAGATAACTCTATCAAATATTCATTTGTGGAAGCTGATTACAGTTGAGCCAACTCTACAACCTTATCTACTGCAGCGCTCAAGCCGTCCTTGTTCTTACCGCCAGCCTGAGCATAGTGAGGCTGACCGCCACCGCCGCCCTGAATCAACTTGGCAGCTTCGCGAATCATCTTACCAGCGTTCAAACCGTGATCCTTAACCATATCATCGCTGAACATTACGCTGAGCATAGGCTTGTCGTTATAAACAGAACCTACCACGCAGATCATGTTCTCTGGCAATGCCTCGCGAACCTTGAATACCAAATCCTTGGCAGCTGCTGGCTCCATTGGCAATACGGCTGTAACAACCTTCATACCGTTGATTTCTTTTGCATTCTCTACAAGCTTATCCTTGGCACGCTCTACAGCCTGAGCCTGGAACTTCTCAACATCCTTCTTCAAGGCATCGTGCTCGTCGATGTACTTTCTGATGACACCTTCGAGATCCTTGGCATTGTTGAACAAGCCCTTCAAGGCTACGATGGTATCCTGCAAGCCGTAGATAGCCTCCTCGCATGCTTTGCCAGTCAAAGCCTCGATACGACGGATGCCGGCTGCTACGCTGCTCTCAGAGATAATCTTGAAGAAACCAATCTTACCGGTGCTCTTGGCGTGAATACCACCACAGAACTCGGCAGATGGACCGAAGCGAACCACACGAACCTTGTCGCCATACTTCTCGCCGAAGAGGGCGATAGCGCCAAGTTCCTTAGCCTCCTCGATAGGAGTATCGCGGTGCTCATCCAATGGATAGTCGGCACGGATCATCTCGTTTACCATGTGCTCTACCTTGCGGAGCTCCTCATCAGTTACCTTCTGGAAGTGAGAGAAGTCGAAACGCAATGTATCCTTATCTACATAAGAACCCTTCTGCTCTACGTGGTCGCCCAAAACCTGCTTCAGGCAGTAGTCGAGCAAGTGGGTAGCTGTATGGTTGGCTGCACTTCCCTCGCGGTTCTCGATATCTACGCAAGCCATGAAATCAGCGTTTACATCCTTTGGCAACTCCTTTACGATGTGGATGCTCTGGTTGTTCTCGCGCTTGGTGTCGATAACCTGGATGGTCTCGTTCTCGCTAACGAGTACACCCTTGTCGCCAACCTGTCCACCCATCTCACCATAGAATGGAGTGTTGTCGAGTACCAGCTCATAGAAAGAGTTCTTCTTCTGAGTCACCTTGCGGTAGCGCAGGATGTGGCACTCATATTCTGTATAGTCGTAACCCACGAAGTTCTGGTCGCCTTCTTTCAAAACCTCCCAGTCGCCGTTCTCTACAGCAGCAGCATTGCGGGCACGCTCTTTCTGCTTCTTCATCTCCTCGTCGAAGCCTGCAGCATCTACGGTGTAACCATTCTCACGGCAGATAAGCTCTGTCAGGTCGAGAGGGAAACCATATGTATCGAAGAGACGGAATGCGCTTACGCCGTCGAGCTGAGTCTCGCCATGAGCCTTGAGCTCGTCCATATCGCCATTGAGGAGGTTGATACCCTTCTCCAATGTGCGGAGGAATGAATCCTCTTCCTCTTTCATCACGCGGGTGATGAGCTCCTGCTGAGCTGGCAACTCAGGGAAGGCTGCACCCATCTGCTCTACCAATACATTGACGAGCTTGTACATGAATGCCTGCTTCTGGCCGAGGAATGTGTAAGCGTAACGTACGGCACGGCGCAAGATACGGCGGATTACGTAACCTGCCTTAGCGTTGCTTGGCAACTGACCGTCGGCGATAGAGAAGGCTACGGCACGGAGGTGGTCGGCGCAGACACGCATAGCGATGTCAATCTTCTCCTGCTCATCCTTGCCCTCGCCATTCTCACCAGTAGGAGTAGTGAAGCCATACTTCTTGCCAGAGATAGCCTCGATTTCCTTGATGATTGGCTGGAAGATATCAGTATCATAGTTAGAGTGCTTGTCCTGCAACATGCGAACCAAGCGCTCGAAGCCCATACCTGTATCGATAACGTGCATTGGGAGTGGTTCGAGAGAACCATCAGCCTTGCGGTTGTACTGCATGAACACGATGTTCCAGATTTCGATGACCTGAGGGTTATCCTTGTTTACCAACTCACGGCCTGGCACCTGAGCCTTCTCCTCTGGAGTACGAGAATCCACGTGAATCTCTGAGCAAGGACCGCAAGGACCTGTTTCGCCCATCTCCCAGAAGTTGTCGTGCTTGTTACCGTTGATGATGTGGTCGGCTGGCACGTGCTTAGCCCAGTAACCTGCAGCCTCGTTGTCGCGTTCCAGACCTTCCTCCTTGCTACCCTCGAATACGGTAACGTAGAGATCGGCAGGGTTGAGCTTCAAAACTTCAGTAAGATACTCCCATGCCATATCGATGGCACCCTCCTTAAAGTAGTCGCCGAAGCTCCAGTTACCGAGCATCTCGAACATGGTGTGGTGGTAAGTATCGTGACCCACCTCTTCGAGGTCGTTGTGCTTACCGCTTACACGGAGACATTTCTGAGTATCAACACGACGAACATCCTTGCCTGGGTCTTTTGTACCGAGGATGATGTCTTTCCACTGGTTCATACCAGCGTTTGTAAACATCAGCGTTGGGTCATCCTTGATAACCATAGGTGCTGATGGAACAATCTTGTGGCCTTTACCTTCGAAGAATTTCTTGAAGGATTCGCGCACTTCATTAGCTGTCATCATATCTTTTTTATATTTATCTTTAATTTCTTTTTTCTGTTTTGGAGAGGGGATTGAGAGTCCTCTCAGAAAATATTTTTGCCCTTTAGGGCATTTTCTTCCGAAAATCTTTGCAAAGATAAGAAGAATTGTTTAATTTTGCAACTAAATTAATTATTTTTGAAATTAAAGACGGAAAAAATGGCAATAATTCCAGATAAAACAACGAAATTGTACTATTCTATCAAGGAAGTAGGTGAAATGTTTGGTCTAAACGACTCTACGTTGAGATATTGGGAAAAGGAGTTTCCTTTTCTCAAACCGAAGGTTGCTGGCAATAAAGTGCGTCAGTATACCGATAAGGATATTGAGCAGGTAAGGCTCATCTACAACCTTATCAAGGTGAAGGGATTGAAGATTGCGGCTGCCCGTAAGTATCTGAACCAAAACAGAACGGGTGCCGAGAAATCTTCTGAAGTTCTCGACACCCTTATTTCTGTAAGAGACCAGCTCAAAGAACTCAAAAAGCAGCTCGATGGACTGGTTTAGTAACTTTGGACTTTATGATTAGCTAGGGTTACCACGCTTCTTCGCCGAAGACATTCTTGATGGTAACTTTAGCTGCTTCTTTCTTGGTGAGCTGACGGCTCCAGGCTACGCGTGCCTTGGTTGCAGCACCTGAACCGTGGTTGTTATATTCGCTGTAGCGGGCTGTCTGTTCGTTGCTATGCTTGCCCCAGTTGTGCCATCCTTCTGGGCGGATGTGGCTGCCCATTTCGCAATTCATGAAGAGGGTAGCTGCATAAGGGCGCCATGGGCGGCCCAGATAAACCTTGTCTATACCTGGCTCGGCGGTAAGCTTGCACTTGTTGAATACATAGCCATATTCCTGACCGGCAGGACTGGATGCGGCTGTGATGTAGCTGTTGGCCTTGCTGCGAATCTCACAATTCTCAAACCATGCTCTTCCCGGACCAAAGATGAAATCGGTGGTTCCTTCGATGTAGCAATCATAGAAGGCTGAACGGTTGTTGGCTATACCTGTATAAACGGTATCCTGATTGCCCAGCAGACGGCAGTTCTGAACCAGGATATGATCGCCTTCAAGATGCAGGGAGACAGCTTGTCCCAGTTTGGCAGCATTGTTCTCAATGGTGATGTTCTTCAGGGTGATGTAACTGCCCTGTACCTTCAGGGTATAAGTGCGGAATGTACCCATCGGTTTACCCTTTACAGCAGCTTCTGAATCGAGTCCACCTGTAGGCATCTTGATGTTGGCATGATCGTCCCATGTAATGATAGTGTTATCACGGTCTTCACCACAGATGGTGATGTTGGTGAGCCATGAAGGGAGGATGAGTTTCTCCTTGTACACGCCTTTCTTTACGTAGATTACCTTGCTGTAATCCATGAAAGCACGACATACTTCGATGGCTTCGTCGATGGTGCGGAATTCGCCGGTACCATCACGGGATACTACAATCGTGTCGGGGTTGTCATACTTGTTGGCTGCTGCCAGAGGCAACAGGGTCAACATCATTAAAAATGATAAGAATAATTTTTTCATATTGTTTTTAAGTTTGTTGTTTTGAATCTGTTTTTATAAGATGTTGAAATCTGTATGATTTCATAGAGAATCGCCAGATTTTAAATCCGGCGATTCTCTATTATTTATCTTTTCTTTATTATCATAAACTCCTAAGTTACAGGATTCTCTGTACTTCTTGCAGATCATCAATATTTCGGAGTTGGTTCATAATGGTCTTAACTTCTTCGCGGTCGTGAACACGGAGTTCGATGGTACCGTCGAAGATGCCGTTGTCGCTACTGATAGTTACCTTGTGGATATTGATACCCAACTGGTCGCTAATCACCTTACTTACATCCAGCAGCATGCCCTTACGGTCGATACCCTTGATTTCGATGGTAGCATCGAAGAGTATCTGCTTGTGCATGTCCCATTTGGCATCTACGATGCGGTTGCCGAAACTGGACTTCAGTTTGGCTGCTATGCTGCAAGAGCGCTTATGGATTTCGATGCGGTTCTTGTTGTCGATAAAGCCCATAACGTCATCGCCAGGAATCGCATGGCAGCAGCTAGGGAAGATAAACTGGTTGATGTTCTCCTCGGTCAGGATGAGTGGCTTCTTCTTGTTGAAGTCTTTGCCCACCACGAAAAGATCCTGAGGCTTCACGATGCCTTTTTCTTGAGCCTTCTCCTTGCTCTTGCCCAGGAATGGGATATAATTGCGCCAGCTGCTGGTCTGCTGTTTTTTAGGCTTGCCCTGCAACTCATCGAAGTCTTTATCGCCTAGGATAATCTGATGGTCTCCCAATGACTGGAAGAGGGTTTCAGGCTTCTGGATATTATGAAAATCGCATAGGCGGTCTACCACCGACGCACTCATCTCGATGCTGTTCTTCTTGAGCCATTCGGTGAGTATGTTTTCTCCCTTCTTCTGAACCTCTCGTGAATCGCGGCGCAGGATGGCAAGAATCTTGCTCTTTGCCTTGGCCGAACTGACGAAGTTTACCCATTCTTCCTGTACATGCTGGCTCTTGGAAGTAAGAATCTCAACCTGGTCGCCACTTTGCAGCTTATGGCTCAGCGGAACCAGCTTATGGTTTACCTTGGCTCCGATACAGTGGCTGCCCAGGAAGGTATGAATCTGGAAGGCGAAGTCGAGGGCAGTACAGCCTGCCGGCATCGTCTTGATTTCTCCCTTTGGTGTGAAGACGAAGATTTCTGAAGCATAGAGGTTCAGCTTGATGGCATCGAGGAAGTCCATGGCATCCGGCTGCGGATCGTCCAGAATCTCCTTGATGGTGCTGAGCCAGTCGTTCAGCTCGTTCTCATCTTCTGTATATTCACCTTCGTTTCCTTCTTTGTATTTCCAGTGGGCAGCAAACCCCTTTTCTGCTACCTCGTCCATACGGTCGGAACGGATCTGCACTTCTATCCATCTTCCCTGCTTACTCATCAGGGTAACGTGGAGTGCCTGATAACCGTTTGCTTTCGGATGGTTCAACCAGTCGCGTAGACGGTCAGGATGGCTTTTGTAGATTTTGCTGATGGCTACGTAGATATTGAAACATTCGTTTACTTCGTTTGCTCTTACCTTTGGCGTAAAGATGATGCGCACAGCAAGAATGTCGTAAATCTCATCGAAGGTAACGTGCTTGTTCTGCATCTTGTTCCAAATAGAATAAGGGCTCTTCACACGTGCTTTGATTTTGTATTCTACGCCTAACTTGTCGAGTTCTTCGCGGATAGGTGCAGTAAAACTCTCGAAGAGGGTATCGCGCTGCGATTCGGTATCGGCAAGTTTATGCTCTATGTTGGCATACTCCTGTGGATGGTCGTAGCGGAAGCTGAGGTCTTCGAGTTCGGTCTTGATCTTGTTCAAGCCCAATCGGTTGGCGAGAGGTGCATAAATATACAAGGTTTCGCCCGCAATCTTGTATTGTTTGTTGGCCGGTTGCGATTCCAGCGTGCGCATGTTGTGCAGGCGGTCGCAAATCTTGATAAGGATAACACGGATGTCATCGCTCATAGTGAGCAACAGTTTTTTGAAGTTTTCTGCCTGTGCTGATGCCTTATCGCCGAAGATTCCACCACTGATTTTGGTGAGTCCATCAACGATTTGTGCCACCTTGGCTCCAAAGATGTTTGAGATATCTTCTACTGTGTAGTCGGTATCTTCTACCACATCATGAAGCAGTGCGGCACAGATGCTCGTTGAGCCGAGCCCCATCTCCTCGCAGGCTATCTGAGCCACGGCGATAGGGTGCATGATATATGGTTCGCCCGAGAGGCGGCGCACACCTTTGTGCGCCTGTCGGGCGAAATTGAATGCCTTGGTCACTATATCTACCTTCTTGCGGTGTCGCGAACTCAGGTAGGTGTCAAGCAGGTGTTGAAAGGCATCGCCAATCAACTGGTTATCAGCCTGCTCTCTTTCGAGGTCTTTCAAGTTCTGGTCATCCATAGTGGGTCTCTCCAATAAATAATGTTCTTAATTAGACTGAAAAAACTACAGCGGACGTAGTTCTTTTATTTCACTTTGATTTTCTTTCCGGCACGGATACTGTTACCCTTGATGCCGTTCAGTTTGCGCAGTTTCTTAACGGTTGTTCCGTGGCGTGCTGCTATTTCAGAAAGGGTATCACCATTCTTGATGGTAACACTCTTGCTGCCTTGTTTTCTGTTTCTGCCTCGTTTGCTGCTCTTCTTGCTGCGTGAATAAGCACTGTGGCGACTGTAGCTGCTTCGTGGGCGGCTATAGGTAGGCTGTGCATCGTTGACATCTACTATAGCGCGCTTCTGGAAGAGTTCGTCGGCTCTGTAAGCACAGATGCTGTCCTGCTGGTCGATGAAACTACCGATGAGGGTAGATGGAAGACGCAATACCATCGGATGGTTCAATCCGTTGATGATATCATGACGATACTGTGGATTCAGATTGCGCAGGTGCTCGATGTTGATGTTCAGCACTTTGGAAATCTGCTCCAGGTGGATATCTTTTGATACTACGATAGTGTCTGTCTTTACTGGCAGTTCGCTTACCATAGGGCAGATGTTATGATCGCAGTAGTAGTTCATGATGTAGTTGGCAGCGATGAAAGCTGGTACATATCCACGTGTTTCCTTTGGCAGATATGGATAGATGTTCCAGTAGTCGGCGTTGCCTTTTGCACGATGGATGGCCTTGTTGACATTGGTTGGACCGCAGTTGTAAGCTGCAATCACGAGGCTCCAATCGTCGAATATTTTGTACAGGTCGCTCAGATAGTGAGCGGCTGCATAGGATGCTTTTACCGGGTCGCGGCGTTCATCGATGAGTGAGTTTACTTCCAGACCATATCGCTTGCCGGTAGGCAGCATAAACTGCCATAAACCTGTGGCACCAACGCGTGATACAGCTTTAGGGTTAAGTGCCGATTCGATAACTGGCAGATATTTCAGTTCCAGTGGCAGGTTGTAAGCCTCTAATGCCTCTTCGAAAATAGGCATGTAGAAGTTGCTTGCTCCCAACATGAAACTTACCGAACGGCGTAGTTTGCCGCTGTATCGGTCTATGAATTTCTGTACTACCTCATTGTATGGCATTTCGATGATGGTAGGCATTCTCTTCAGACGGTCGATATACACTTCCTTCTCAAAGACAGGGTTTACATCGCGGTATTTGCAGGTTGTATCTGCCATCATGTAAGTCTGTGCATTGTAAAGGTGGAGCAGGCTATCGAGGTTATCTTCCATTCCCTCAGGTACTTCGATTTCCTCCTGCTTTCCGTCTTTGTCGGTAACGGTGATGATATCATCGTTATCTGTTTCTTCTGTAACGTCGGTTTGGGCATGAATGCCTTGTAAGCTGAACAGCATCGCTGCTGCCATGACTAGTATTTTCTTCATATTGATGTTTTATCTCGTCTATGTTTCTAATTTCTATTTTGCGTTATAACATATATAGGTGTATTCTAACTCCTCACGCATTAAAATGTGAGTGAGCAACTTACGCCGAGGCTTCCAGACCGCAGCGGATTGGCAGTCTTGTTGCCGTTATTCAGCATGGTAGGCTCTATTCTGAGCGAGAGATCATCGGAGATGTCAAATTCCGAGAGCGATGCATCTACGTAGGCATCAATCACTGAGAAGGCATAGATGCCTATCATGACGAAGGTTCCCAAGTCTCTCCAACGGCGATATTTATCTTTTCGCTTGCGGAAGATTTCCTTATAGCGTTCTATGTTCGATTCGTTGATCTGGGCACCCAAGTGCAGAAACTGATTGTAGCTCTGGGTGTTGGGGTCATCGTCCATAATATCCATGTAGGCTTGCGAATAGTCGTGATACATCTGGTTGTTCCAGGTGATGGCGTATGTACAGCCTACGAAACCGCCATAGATGAAAGGCAGTTTCCAATATTTGCGATTGTATATCTGTCCGGCACCAGGTAATACAAGTGCCAACCACATGGCACGCTTGGTATCAGGTCGCCAGGTTGCCCAGTTGCGCTTTTTGCGTACAGGCTTTGCTGATTGGGTGAGGCTTGCCAGTTTGCTGCTGTCTTGTGCGGTAAGCATCGAGTCTATGGCTATTTTTGCCGAGTCGGCTGATGCAATGGTTGGCACATCGGTCACTTGTTTTTTTTGTTTCGACTTCTGTGCCTGTGCGCCCATCGGTGCCAGAAGCAGCAGGGTTGCCAAACAGATTTGTGATATACTGAGTTTCACTTTTATTCTTGCTTTAACTGATCGAAAACATTCATGATGTGCTCCAGCTCCTCTTCGTTGGCGAATGGAATGCTGATTTTTCCCTTGCCCTTAGCAGAGCAGGTGAACTGCACTTTTGTATTGAGAAACTGTGACAGGCGGTTTTTGAGTTGTGTAAATTCCTCAGACATCTGAGCCTTAGCCGTGATGGTTTTCTTACCGCTCTCGATGTCTTCTCCGCTCTTGAGTCGCTGTACCATCTCTTCAACCTTTCTTACTGAGTAGCCGTTCTTTTGTATCTCCTTGAACAACTTGATTTGCAGCGAAGGTGAGTCGAGGGCCAGTAGGGCACGGCAATGACCCATGTCGATTTCTTTCTTCTGTAGTGCCATCTGCACCTGGGCAGGAAGTTTGAGCAGTCGCAGATAGTTGGCGATAGCTGCACGGCTCTTGCCCACACGTTCTGAAATTTTCTCCTGTGTCATACCCTCGTTTTCCAGAAGGTGTTCGTAGGCGAGTGCTATTTCTATGGCGTTGAGGTCTTGGCGCTGGATATTCTCTACGAGCGCCATTTCCATTACGTTCTCATCGCTGATGGTGCGGATGTATGCAGGGATAGCTGTCAGCCCCGCAAGTTGTGAAGCGCGCCAGCGGCGTTCACCGGCGATAATCTGGAATCTGTTTTCTGAAACCTGTCTTAAGGTGATAGGCTGGATGATGCCTATGGCCTTGATGCTTTCGGCGAGCTCATGTAGGGCTTCGTCGTCAAACTCCCGGCGTGGCTGATTGGGATTCGCCTCAATCTGGTCGAGAGGAATTTCATTGATGGTACTGCTGCCCTGGGTGCGCACTCCCTCGGTAGAGATGAGGGCATCGAGTCCGCGTCCTAAAGCGTTGCTCTTTGTACCGTTGTTGTATTTCTTGTGTACTGCCATTTTTTTACTTTTAATTTTGAACATTGAACTTTCTAAAAGAGTTCAATTTCCAAATCTTAACTATTCTTGTTGATAATCTCCTTTGCCAAGGCCAGATGGTTCTTGGCTCCATTGCTTTCTGCATCGTAAAGGATAACTGGGAGACCATGGCTCGGACTCTCGCTCAGCTTCACGTTGCGCTGGATTACGGTCTTGAACACCAATTCCTGGAAGTGGCGTTTCACCTCGTCGTATATCTGGTTGGCAAGGCGTAGACGACTATCATACATGGTGAGCAGGAAACCTTCTATCTCAAGTTTCGGATTCAGCTTGCTCTTGATTATCTTGATGGTGTTGAGCAATTTGCTGATACCTTCAAGAGCGAAATATTCACATTGAACTGGGATGATGACACTGTCGGCTGCCGTCAACGAATTGACGGTGATGAGGCCGAGCGAAGGCGAACAATCTATCAGGATATAGTCGTATTCGTCACGGATAGGCTGCAGTAATGTCTTAATCACCTTTTCGCGATTTTTGAGATTCAGCATCTCTATCTCGGCACCTACCAGGTCGATATGACTAGGTATGATGTCGAGTCCATCAATGTCGGTGGTGTAGATGGCATCGCGCACGTCTGCATGGTCGATGATGCATTCGTAGAGCGAGCAGTCTACCTCGCTGATGTCCACGCCCAATCCACTGGAAGCGTTTGCCTGTGGGTCGGCGTCCACTACGAGTACCGTTTTCTCTAGCGTGGCAAGCGATGCTGCCAAGTTAATGGTGGTAGTAGTCTTTCCTACACCGCCTTTTTGGTTAGCTAATGCGATGATTTTTCCCATTTTCTTAGTAAATTTTCGGCAAAGATACAAAAATATTGTGAGAAAGTCGCTATCTTTAAAGGTTTTTTCGTACTTTTGCACCAAAAAGAAAGATATTTTTATGGAAAATAAGAAACCGTTAGTATTAATTTCGAATGATGATGGCTATCATGCCAATGGAATCAAGACCCTGGTGAACTTTCTGAAAGACTGGTGCGACCTGCTGGTTGTTGCACCGGAAAGTGCCCGCTCGGGATTCGCCTGTGCCTTCTCGGCTACTACTCCCTTGCGCCTGAAGCGTCGCCACAATATGGGGAATGATGTTGAGGTTTGGTCATGTAGCGGCACACCGGTTGACTGTGTGAAACTAGCGTTGGATCAGTTTCTTGCTGATCGCAAGCCTGATCTGATTATCGGCGGTATCAATCATGGTGACAATTCGAGCGTGAATAATCATTATTCGGGAACTATGGGTGTAGCTAAGGAGGGCTGTATGCAGCATATTCCAAGCATAGCCTTCAGCAGTTGCAATTATGATGAAAATGCTGATCTCACTCCTTTGCGCGATGGGGTACTGAAGGTTGTTAAGATGGTGCTGGAGAAGGGATTGCCAGAATATACCTGTCTGAATGTCAACTTCCCGGCTTTGCCTCCGTTCAAGGGTTTCAAGGGTTGCCGGATGACTCGTGGCTCCTGGATCAATGAGGTGGATCATCGCACTCATCCGCATGGATATGATTATTATTGGATGGTGGGTGAATACCGTAATGACGAACCAGAGGCAACGGATACCGACCAATGGGCTGTGAATCATGGTTACATCGCTATAACCCCAACTAAGATTGATGTAACGGATTATGATTGGTTAAAGAATTTTGAATTATGAAGTATTACCTGATAGTAGGCGAGGCTAGTGGAGATTTGCATGCCAGCAGATTGATGCGCTCGTTGAAAAAAATAGACGAGTTTGCTGAATTCCGTTTCTTCGGCGGTGATTTGATGGCTGCTGAAGGTGGCACTCGCGTCAAGCATTTTAAGGAGTTGGCTTATATGGGTTTTGTGCCTGTACTGCTACATTTGGGTACCATCTTTTCGAACCTGAAGAGATGCAAGGAAGATATTGTGAAATGGAAGCCGGATGTAGTGATACTGGTAGATTATCCGGGATTTAATCTCAAGATAGCTAAGTTCTTGAAAAAGAACACCAATATCCCTGCCTATTATTACATTTCTCCTAAGATATGGGCATGGAAGGAGTGGCGGATCCGCAGCATTAAACGTGATATCGTTGAACTCTTCTCTATCTTGCCATTCGAGGTGCCGTTCTTCGAAAAGAAGCACCGTTATCCTATTCACTATGTGGGTAATCCTACGGCTCAGGAAGTAGGGGAGTTCAGGTCGGGATATCATCAGAGTTTTACGGAGTTCTGTCAGGAGAATAATCTTGACACTTATCGTCCTGTTATCGCTTTGCTGGCAGGAAGCCGTCTGCAGGAAATCAAAGACAATCTGCCGGCGATGATTGAGGTGGCTGAGCGTTTTGAAGATTATCAGATGGTGCTTGCCGGTGCTCCTTCGATAGACGATGCTTACTATGAGAAGTTTATCAAAGGTACACCTGTCAAACTGGTGCGTAACAAGACTTATCCGCTCTTGTCGCATGCTACGGCAGCTCTTGTTACCAGTGGTACTGCAACTTTAGAGACGGCTCTTTTCGATGTGCCTCAGGTGGTATGTTATGAAACGCCTGTACCTCATCTCATCCGTTTCGGTTTCAAGCATATCATCAAAGTGAAGTTTATCTCGCTGGTGAATCTTATCGCCAATAAGGAGATTGTGCCGGAGATGCTTGCCGACCGCTTTACGGTTGATGGTATTGCCAACGAACTTTATCAGATTCTTCCGGGAGAACCTGGCAGGGATAAGATGTTGGCAGAATATCAGAAAGTTCGAACTCAGTTAGGCGATAAGGTTGCGCCGGATGAGGCTGCGGGCATCATGTTTGATCTTCTGGTTAAGCGTAGGGAAATGCTTCTCCGTATGGCTCGTGAGCGTGCTGAAGCTGAAGCCAAAGCTGCAGCTGAGGCTGCAGAACGTGCGCGACAGAAGGCGATAGCTGAAGCCGAGGCTGCTAAGAAACGTGCCGAAGAGGAAGCTTTGGCGGCGCAGAAGCGAGCAGAAAAAGAGGCTGAACTGGCAAGAATAAGAGCAGAAAAAGCCCGACTGGCTGCTGAGGCTAAGGCACGTGAGGCTCAGCAGCGTGTTGCCCAGGCACAGTATGAGGCGCAGGAAGCCCAGAAGGGTGAACGCTTTGAAGAAGAACAGGAAAAAGGTGAAATGTTTTGATAAAAATCAATCTCTTTTAGTTCTGCAGCGGATATCAATCCGCTGCAGAACTGCTGACTAAGGCAGATTTGTATCTGCTACCTATGTAGGAGTATTAGCTATCCTAAAAAAAACAAACCCAAAAATATATATTTAATTTTAAACCCTAAAAAAAATGAAAAAACTAATGACCCTCATTTGTGCCCTCTTTTGTATGGCACAAGTGTATGCAGCAAACCCTGTAAAGCAATGGGGACAGTTGCAGGTAAAAGGTGCGCAGCTTTGCGACCAGAGTGGTAACCCTGTAGTGTTGAGAGGCGTGAGTCTGGGATGGCACAACATCTGGCCTCGGTTCTACAACAAAAATGCGGTGAAATGGCTTGTGCAAGACTGGCATGCCAACATCATCAGAGCAGCCATGGGAATTCAGATAGACGACAACTATCTGGAAAATCCAGACTTTGCTCTAAAATGCATTACCCAGGTGGTAGATGCCGCCATCAAGAATGATACCTACGTGATTATCGACTGGCATGCACACAAGATGCATACAGCCGAGGCTAAGGTCTTCTTCGGAAAGATGGCGCAGAAGTATGGTAAATATCCTCATGTGCTTTACGAACTCTACAATGAACCTGTTGAGGATAAATGGGAAGACTTGAAGGTATACGCTAAAACCATCATCACGGAAATCAGAAAGTATGATCCGGATAATATCATCCTGATGGGCTGTCCGCATTGGGACCAGGATATTGATATCGTAGCAAAGAGCCCTATCGAGGGTGTGGAGAATGTGATGTATACCCTTCATTTCTATGCAGCCACCCATAAAGATTATCTGCGTGATAAACTGGAGGCTGCCGTGAAGAGCGGTTTGCCGGTCTTTGTATCAGAATGTGCTGGTATGGAGGCTTCGGGTAATGGTCCTCTGGCTCCTGATGAGTATCAGAAATGGCTCGATGTAATGGAGAAAAACAAGGTGAGTTGGGTAAACTGGTCGGTTTCGGATAAGGATGAAACCTGTTCCATGCTTTTGCCACGTGCCAAGGCTACCGGCAACTGGACAGATGATCTCATCAAGCCATGGGGCAAGATGGTGAAGCAGGCACTGAAGAAATATAATAGATAACAGCATAGTTTATCGCAAGTACTTTCGTGAGCCAACGAAGCTACTTGTGTTTTTTATGGTGATATGAAAAAAAAAGGCAGGGGTTCTTTGAGGAATCCCTGCCTTTCTTTGTGCTTGGCCAAACTAAGGTTTGGCCTTTATCTCATAAAAGATGTATTATCCAAACAACTGGATGGTGTATAGGTAGATTACTGCTGCCGGTATCGCCATGAGCGAAGAGTCGAAGCGGTCGAGCATGCCTCCATGTCCTGGCAGGATGTTGCCGCTATCCTTTACTCCGAGGGTACGCTTGAAGAGGCTTTCTACCAGATCGCCCCATGTGCCGAAGAATACCACAACCAGACCTAAACCTTCCCAACCGAGAATGCTGAGACGGTGGGCTTCGCCATCGTTGGCGATATAGCCGATGATACCTGCTGCTATCAGTACGAATATGCCTCCGCCTATGCTGCCTTCCCAACTCTTGGCTGGACTGATGCGAGGAAAGAGCTTATGCTTGCCGAAAAGCGAACCGCTGCAATAGGCACCGGTATCATTGGTCCAGAGGAAAATGAAAATGCTCAAAGGCAACAGCATGTCGTAATGTATCTGGCCATCGAAAGTTGATGTCTCGAAACTCAATACATTGATCATCGAGAAAGGCAAGGCGATGTACAACTGAGAGAGCATAGTGTAAGCCCAATCGTTGATGGCATCCTTGTTGCCTGTATACAGTTCGCTGATGAAGAGATAGAGGATGGTGAGCAGATAAGGTACGAAAACCACAAAATTGCCCACAATGCACATGCGGAAACCAGCCACGGCAAGGAAGAAGTAAACACCCGCCACGGTGCTGATGAAACGGTTTACCGTAACATTCTCCTTCTGGTTTACCAGTCCGCAATACTCCCAGATGCTCAATCCGGTAATGAGGGCGAACAGGATAACCATTGCCCTGGGATTGAGAAAGCAAGATACCATGCACATCACGAAAAATACGCCTGTGATGGATCTTATCACTAGATTCTTCTGTTTGTCAGTCATATCGGTTTGTTTTATTCGTTCTTGTTTTCTTCCGAACCTTCATCCTTCTTGGAAGTCTCATCAGAATCTGCATTCTTCTTCTGGTTCTCTTCATGCTCCTTGATGGCAGCCTGAACTTCAGGAAGTTCCTTTACGGCGTCATCGTCTATCTTAGGCTGTTCGTCTTCCATGATTTCCTGCGAACGGCTCAACCAAGGGCGTTTGCCAAAGATATGTTCTACGTCTTCTGCCATAATCACCTCTTTCTTGATCAGAAGTTCTGCTAAGGCATTGTGGCCTTCCTTGTGCTCCATCAGAATGTTCTTGGCACGAGTATACTGCTCGTTGACAATCTTCAGAACTTCCTGGTCTATCTCGCGGGCTGTAGACTCAGAGTACGGACGCTGGAATGCATATTCGTTCCGGTTGTAAAAGCAGATGTTTGGCAACGTCTTGCTCATACCGAGATAAGCTACCATAGCATAAGCACTCTTTGTGGCGCGCTCCAGGTCGTTCATGGCTCCTGACGAAATATGACCGGTGAAGAGTTCTTCTGCGGCACGTCCACCCATTAATGAACACATCTCGTCGAGCATCTGTTCCTTGGTGGTTATCTGGCGCTCTTCTGGCAGATACCATGCAGCACCGAGAGCCTGACCACGAGGCACGATGGTAACCTTGATGAGAGGGTTGGCATACTGGCAGAACCATGAGATGGTTGCGTGGCCTGCTTCGTGGAGAGCGATGCTACGCTTCTCGTCGGCAGTCATCACCTTAGTCTTCTTCTCCAGACCGCCTACAATACGGTCTACTGCATCGAGGAAATCCTGTTTGCACACAGCCTTCTTGTCGTGGCGTGCAGCAATGAGGGCTGCCTCGTTACAAACGTTGGCAATATCTGCACCCGAGAAACCAGGAGTCTGACGGGCCAGTAGATCAACATCTACTGTTTCGTCTATCTTGATAGGTTTGAGATGAACCAGGAAGATAGCCTTACGTTCGTTCAAACCAGGGAGATCTACGTGAATTTCACGGTCGAAACGTCCGGCACGGAGCAAGGCGCTGTCGAGCATGTCTACACGGTTGGTAGCTGCAAGGATGATGACACCACTGTTGGTACCGAAACCATCCATCTCTGTAAGGAGAGCGTTCAAGGTGTTCTCGCGCTCATCATTACCACCCATGGCTGGGTTCTTGCTGCGGGCACGGCCTACAGCATCAATCTCATCGATAAAGATGATACAAGGTGATTTCTCTTTAGCCTGGCGGAACAGGTCGCGTACACGTGAGGCACCTACACCTACGAACATTTCAACGAAGTCGGAACCGCTCATAGAGAAGAAAGGTACGCCAGCCTCGCCGGCAACAGCCTTAGCCAAGAGGGTCTTACCAGTTCCCGGAGGGCCTACGAGAAGGGCTCCCTTTGGAATCTTACCACCCAAGTCGGTATATTTTTGTGGGTTTTTCAGGAAGTCTACAATTTCCTTCACTTCCTGCTTGGCACCTTCCTGTCCGGCCACATCCTTAAAGGTGATGCCGATGGCATTTCCCTTTTCGTACATCTTAGCTTTGCTTTTGCCCACGCTGAAGATGCCGCCGCCCATACCGCCGCTGCCCATACCGCCGCTGAATCTTCCAGACATCCAAAGGATGAAGAATACGAAGAAGAGCAGAGGTGCCAGATTGAAGAGCGTGCTTAAGAAGTCGTTATCCTTCTGGTTGTCGTAGCTGAAGGAGCGTATCTTCTTTTCCTTCAACATCTGGTTGGCATAGCGTTCCACTTCGTCAACCGAGCCGAACTGTACTTTTACGTATGGGTTAGGACCTACAGACTTTGCCGGCATATTGTATACATCGCGCGTATATTTCGGGTTGATGTATATTTTGAGGGTGCTTTCTGTTTTATTGGCCACAACACTGAGCACATAACCCTTGTCTACATACTGTTTGAACTGGGTGTATGTGGCTTCCTTGGCAGCGCTGCCTCCAATCGCATCGCCTCCTCCTGTAAAGAAGAGGATGATCATGGTGATGAGGCAGATGGTGAAAAGCCAGGTCATATTAAATCGTGGCATCTTTGGTCCGCCATTGCCACGAGGCTTCATATTATTGCTTTGTTCCATTTTATTTTATATGTATAACTTTTAGTCGAAAAACAATGTCTGATTCATCATGTAGGATGGGAGAGACTGACTAGTCTAGATTAGGTATATGGGTAAGCTTTGCATCCTCCCATAAATGTTCGAGGTCGTAATAAGCACGTACTTCCGGAAGGAAGATGTGTACTAATACGTCAACAAAGTCCATTGCCACCCACTGGTCGTTGCCGAGACCAGCTACATTTACAGGTTTTTCTTTCAGGTTCTTGCGCACGATGTCTCCTACAGAACCTGCGATAGCTTCAACCTGAGTAGGGCTTCCTCCCTGGCAGATGATGAAGTACTTGGCAATGCTTCCATCGATTTCTGTCAGGTCGGCGATAACAATGTCTTGACCTTTCTTTTCTTGTATACCTTCTTTAATAGTCTCTACGAGTTGTTTAACTGTGTTCATTTATCTTTTCTTTCTTACTTAATTTATATTCTCTATTTTTCTGCAAAGATACATTATTATAATGGAAAATCGACTTAAAAGGCAAAAAAAATGTGGAAAATTAAAGAAATTGCGCTTTTTTTAGAAAAAAGTGCCGAAAAATTTTGTTGGTTCAAAAAAAACTAGTACCTTTGCACTCGCAATTAAGAAAAGAACATCTTGTTTGCTGATATTGGGATATGGTGTAATGGTAACACTACAGATTCTGGTCCTGTCATTCCTGGTTC
>ERZ1026977.148-NODE-148-length-39573-cov-12.587530_pt1 | contig 39573 bp, 12 predicted proteins | sample MGYA00519292_ERZ1026977 | MGnify/ENA primary metagenome ERZ1026977 (study PRJEB26926, sample SAMN06164410) | human gut metagenome | biome: ENVO:00009003; feature: ENVO:2100002; material: ENVO:00002003 | host: Homo sapiens | place: USA | collected 2012 ... | reverse complement strand
ACGAGATCATGCCTAGTCTCGTGGGCTCGGAGATGTGTATAAGAGACAGTGCTATATCCGAGCAATTTGCTACAGGATGTTCGTGATATTCAACTGTATAACCGCGAATGAAATCGTCATTATACTTGTATAGTTCTTGATAATTGAAAGGTTTTATGTTGTTCAAATCCAGTTGGTTCAAACTTGGGCTATCTTCAACTAAAACATTTGAATGAGATAGCGCGATTTTGCCGCTAATATTGCGATACGAATATGTAACATTTCTTACATTGTTTGAATCAATGTTCACGTGTTCCACGCGAATTTTACCTTGATAAGCAGTTTGAGATTTTGCATCATAAGAAAATGTTGGAATATATAATCCATAAATATTATCTGTAACTGGCTTTTTCCTAAACTCATTTGGTGCAAAAATTTTCTTTTTCATTGCTGCTTTAAACTTTTCTGCTGCATCTTTTTCATCAAACTTAAAAGGAATTATGTTGTCTGGAGAAATGCCTGGATTTAATCTCGTCTTTTTTATGCTATCGCTGCCACAATAAGGGCATTTTTTTGTGTACTCATATTTGTTAAGCACAAGCCTACTGCCACAATTTGGACAATTAAACACTCTGTTATTTTCAGCAAACAATTTGTTTTCTAAAGTTATATCTTGAATTTCATTCAAATTGTGCTTGACAACCTTTTTATCCTTTTCAATATCGTAAGTTGTGCCACATTGACTGCAAAAAATTGCTTGATGTTTTGGTGAAAAAGATAATGTTCCACCACATCTCAAGCAATTTTTAGTTATCTTAACTTCGCTTTTTATTTCTGTATCACTCATATTTTATTTAGTCGCATTTTGTGCCACATTTTGGGCAAAATTTATCCTTTGCATCTAATTCGCAATTACATTTTTGACAAACTTTATTTACGCTCAATTTTTCTCCACATTCTGTGCAGAATTTTGCACCTTGCTCAACTTCTTTTCCGCATTTTGGGCAAACCGCAACCAATTTTTGTCCGCAAGATGGGCAAAATTTAGAACCATCTTTTATCCTTTCATTGCAATTTGGGCAAGTAGCCATTTTAACTTTCTTTTTATTTTCAGTTGACAAGTTTTCACCAAAAATTTGACCGATGCTTGAACCTGCGCCAAGGCCAACGCCTAGCCCAGCAAGATTTCCACCGCTTGGGTTCTTTGCTGCTTCTTTTAATGCTTGTGCCGCTTGATATCTTGTGTATGTTCCCATTTGGTCTTCCAAAACGCCAAGTTTTGTTCTTTCGTCAAGCGCTTTTTCAACATCTTCTGGGAGTGATAGATTTTCAATGACAACTGAGCAAAGCTTTAAGCCAAATTGTCCAAAAGATTTTGTTGAATAATTTACAACGGTTTCTGAAAACTCTCTATAATTTGCTGCTAAATCCAAAGCAGAAATTTTGCTCTCTGCAATAGCATCTGTGATTGCTTCAATAATCATTGGTTTGCATTGTTCAGCAACATCTGCAGTTCTATAAACTTCATTTGTTCCAAACATTTCTTTCATAAACTTTGCAGCATCTTCAACTTTGAAAGAATAAACACCAAAGCCTCTTAAACGAACATTCCCAAATTCGTTATCTCTCATCATAATTGGGTTTTGAGTTCCCCACTTTTGACCAGTCATTTGCTTTGTATTTATAAAATAAACTTCCGCTTTGATAGGAGAGTTAAATCCTGTTGGCAAACTCAAAAGTTTTGTTAAAAATGGAATATTTTCCGTTTTTAATTTATATGTTCCAGGTTCAAAGATATCGCAAATTTGACCTTTATGAACAAACACAGCCACTTGACTTTCTCTAACAACAAGTGTTGATGTTGTCATAATCTCTTCTCTTTTTTGCATAGGGAAACGATAGACAATAGTGTCTTTTGAACTATCTTTCCATTCAATAACTTCTAAAAGTTGTTTCTTAAACAATCCCATAATATTCTCCTTAAATATATTATGAGATAATTATAACATATTTCTCAAAAAATAAAAATGATTTTAATACTCTAAAAATTTTTGATATATATCAAATTAATGTACCGAATTGATTATGCTGCTTAAAAAACAAAAATATATGATTACGAAAACTACTCCAATTAAAAGCGAAATTACAAATCCAAGCAACCAACCATTTAAAAAAGTGTTACGCTCTTCACTATTATAAGGATATAAACACAATCCTATTATCAAACCAATCAAACCTAAGAAAAGGCTTAATAGAACCCCAACTACCTTTTTGTTTTTATCTTGATTCATAATCCCTCCAAACGACAAAATTCTACTTAATTATATTCTTACTTTTGTAAGATGTCAAGTATTTTTCTTACACTTGTGAGAAAATTATAATAATGAATAGGTTTAAAGATAATTTAAAACTTTTAAGACAAGAAAAAAATCTTGGACAAATTGAACTTGCCAAGATTTTAGGAGTTAGCAAAGGTATTATAAGTCTATGGGAAAATGGGCTTAGAGAGCCTACGCTTTCAAATTTGATTGCAATTTCAAAATATTTTAAAGTATCAATAGATTACCTTGTTGGTTTAGACAACTAATCCTTTTTATCTTCCTTAATTTCTTCAACTGTTTCAGCATTTTCTGGCATACTCTCTAAAAGCAAATCTTTTTGCTTTTTATTTTTCTTTTTACGCTTGTCTTTTTTGTTGTTTGGCGTTTCTTTCTTGCGCTGTTTCATTCGTTTAAAATATGCAGTCAAATCCGTGTTTTCTAAATCAAAATGCATATCGTCTTTTCTTACTTTTTCAACACGCTCTTTAAGTGGCTCTTCATTAACTGGAAGCACAACTTCGTCTTTTCTTTCCCTAACTTCAAGTTGATTGTATGGAATTGAAATATTGTTGCGTTTAAATTCATTATAAACATTTTCAATAATGTAATAATAAACGTCCCAATAATCTTCTTTATCAACCCAGCAATTTGCAAAGAAATCCAAACTGCTGCTATTTAAAGTTTTTAACCTGCAAAATGGTGGTGGGTCCAACAAAACCCTTCCATCACTCATCATTACATCAATAACAATTTTCTTTACTAGCTCAACATCACTTTCATAAGCAACGCCAAATGTAAAATCTATTCTCCTTGTCTTATTCGCTCCTGCATTTATAACCGCATTGTTAACAATCGTTGAGTTTGGAAGTGTAATCTTTTTATTGTCAGTTGTAACTATTGTTGTAAACAAAAAGTTAATTTGCTCAATGCTGCCTTCCACACCATTAACGATGATATAATCGCCTTTTTTGAACATATGTGAAGATACGATTATAATTCCGTTAGCAACGTTTGCAATATTGTTTTGCAATGCCATACCAACAGCAAGAAGAAGCGCGCTGATTGCCGCAACAACACCAGTCATCGACACTCCAAGAATGCTTAACAAAATCAAAACTAATGCTAGGTACAGCACAAATTTAATAACAACATAAATAAAACTTTGAGCAATCTTTTCAACCTTTGTTTTGCCCATTATTCTTTTTGTCATATTTAAAAGCAATTTCACAACGATAATGCCAATAATTAAAGCTGCAAAAAAGCCTACAATATTCCAAACATTGCTTGTAAAAAATGTTTTAATAGATTCCCAAATACCTGCCCAATCCATAATAACTCCTAATATATTGTTATTATAACTTTGAGCAATAAAAATGTAAAACAATTTTTACTAAAAATCTAAACTTGATTCATAATTTTGCGCATAATCAGATTTAACTTTTTCAATGCAATTACAATACTTAATTTTTTTGTTTAGAACTAAAAAATATTCTTCTTTGGTCAGCGGTTTATTTTCAAAAGAAAAGCCACAATAATTATCTAATTCTGCAATGTTATCTAAAAAATTTAAAACAGAAAAATCATCAGAAACACCATACAAAATTTTAATCTTGTTTGAATTGTTGACATTAAAATAAACAAATAATTTGCTAAATTTCATAATTCCCTTCAACATTATGTATATGAACAAATAATTTATAAAATTAATATTTTAAAAATAGCAAAAATTGCGAGCGAAAGAGCGCTGCATTTTTTTGCGGCCTCGCCGCCTCTTATTTTGCAAACTTTTTCCGCTCAAATCTTTTGTGGGATTGCCGCTTTTTATTTAAGCAAAAGTTATAAAAAAATCGAGCCAAAAGCTCGACATTTTATAATTCTAGCGGTTGTGCTGCCGCGTCTACTTGCGTCGTTTCTTTTAACTTGCTAATTACTTATACCCCGCACTTGCGGGCGGGAATTTTCCCGCTTGTTTTTTTTAAAAAAACAAACGGAGAACATTTCTGTTCTCCGTCCGCAAGTGCTTGGCGTTCCCAAAGGGAATCGAACCCCTAATTTTCCCTTAGGAGGGGAATGTTATATCCGTTTAACTATGGGAACACATTGCACAGGTTGGCTTGTCGGCAAAAACTAATGAGCCACTCTACCCTTCTACTCCACCAAAGTTTCCTTACATCACATATTTACATTTGCTTAATGTTGCTTCCGTCAGGACCTCACATGGTTCACAACAAAATATTGCATAAGACCTTGATTTCATCATAAAAAAATAAAATTCATCCAAAAACTTTTAACCGCCGCACCAACCATTCAACCTTGCTATAGCGGATTGCAAGTTCAGGGCACCGCTAACTCCCCGCCTAGTGCAACGATAGTATTATATTTTAATTCGAAAAAAAAATCAACAGTTTTGACAAATTAATTTTATATTAAAAAAACTCAATTATCTTTTGATATTTTTCATAAAATGTGTAAACTAATATTAGGAGCAATTTATGGAAAGCAACGCGCGCAGATTTATCAACGCATATAACACTATTGATTATGCGATTAGAGTTCAACACAATTTTAAAAGAAGTATGAGTTTTTCAGACCTAATTAGAAGAGCCGTCCCGCTCAATTATTTAGTTAGAAAATATGAAGACGATTTAATCGATTTTGGAAGGCTAAGAAATGCAATTATTCACGGCGGCAATGAAGATTACATAATTGCTGAACCGCATATTGAAATAGTTGAGAAAATTGAAAAAATTGCAGATGCAATCAAAACCCCACCAAAGGCACTTGATGTTATTTGTCACAAAGATGTATTGTGCGCACAAAGCGACATCAAACTTATTGACGTGATTGAATTGATTTCAACATCTGAATTTAGCAACATTCCTATTTATAAAGATGGCGGCTTGATTGGAATTGCAAATGGTCAAAGAATACTTGATGAAATTGGCAAAGCGATAGAAAGGCACGAAAATGTTGATGAATACATAAACAACACTTTGGTGGAAGAAATCATAAAGCCAGAAACAACATCTAAATATTATGAAGTTGTGGATATGAACGCCACGATTGAAAAAGTTTTAAATCAATTTTACTCAAACAGAAAACTTATTGCTGTTTTAATAACAAAAACTGGCAATATTAAGGAAATTCCGCTTGGAATTGTTACTGCCAGTGATGTAATTATAATGAACAATATTTTAGACAACTATTAATTAGTTGTCTTTTTTTAATTTCAAATTCTTTTCTTTGCCGTTTTGAGATGGAATATAAAACCTTTCGTTTTTCAATTCATCTGGCAAATATTGTTGCTTAACCCAACCGCCATAATCGTGCGGATATTTATATTTTATTTTTTTATTGTCATTTATTGAAGGATGATTTCTTAAATGGAAAGGTGCTTCAGCATCTGGAAAGTTTTTGGCAGCATTTTGCGCCTTGCTCATTGCAAGATAAACAGAATTTGACTTTTCTGCCGTGCAAGCATACACGATTGCGTGCGACAAGTTAAGCAATGCTTCTGGCACGCCTAAATTTTTAATTGAATATAATGCGCAAGTTGCGAGAAGCAATGCGTTGCTATCTGCCATTCCGATATCTTCAGAACAATGAGCAATAAGTCGCCTTGCAATGATTTGTGGGTCTACGCCCGCTTCAATCAAGCGAGAACTATAAAATAGCGCTGCATCAGGGTCGCTTCCCCTAATGGATTTACAAAAAGCGCTTAAATAGTCATAATATTTTGTTTCATCTAAAGAAAAGGCTTTCTGCTGGACGCAATCCTCTGCAACTGAAATATCTATCACTATTTCGCCATTTTCGTTTGGCTTAGTTGTTAAAGTTGCAAGTTCCAAAGAAGTATAGGCTGAGCGCAAATCTCCGCCTGCAGCCCACGCTAAATGATTTAAAGCTTCATCTGAAATCTTGACATTAAATTGACCAAGCCCTTTTTCTTTATCGTTTATTGCTCGCACAAGTGCTTTTTTGATATCTTCCTTTTCAAGCGGTTTAAATTCAAACACTTTAGAACGCGAAACAATCGCCGGCGTCATACTATGATAAGGATTTTCTGTTGTTGTTCCTATAAAAACAATAGTGCCATCTTCAACAGCCGCCAAAATGCAATCGCTTTGCGCCTTGCTCCATCTATGGCATTCATCTAACAATAAATATGTTTGCCTAGAAAACAAAGATTTATCTTTCTTTGCTTCTTCTATAATCTTTTTTGCATCTGCCACGCCGCTTGAAACTGCGTTTAATTTTTTAAATATGCCATTATCTAAATTTGAAATTATATTCGCAAGCGTGGTCTTCCCAGTTCCAGGAGGTCCAAAAAAGATGGCACTGCCAAGCGTTCCAGTCTCTATTGCTCTTCTAAACAAACTGCCCTTTCTTGCAATATGTTCTTGCCCAACAAATTCTTCAAAACTTGTCGGTCTCATTCTTTCTGCAAGTGGCACTCTCTTTGAATTAAAATCTTCCATATAGTTATTATATCACATTGAACATTATCCGCAAAATGTTATATCATTTTCATAAATATATTTTAAATTTACATTGTCTAAATTCACAAATTCAAGACCGCCAAACCTAACAAAATGTTGTTTGTTTTTTTCATATTTTATATTGTAGATTTTTTTATTAAAGTTGATTTTAAAACTAAAGCTCTTAATGTCCGATTTCGGCAAAATTTTCAAAAATCCGTTCAACTGCTTTATGCCCAAAAATTTCTCAATGAAAAATTTTGCAAAACAAAATGAAAATATTTTTTGATTTGGCAATTTGATAATTTGTTCAACCCTTTCCAACTTATCATAAGAAACAGGCTTGTCCTTGTCTATTTGAAAATAATGTCTGCAATAAATTTCTTTAAGTTTTTCGTTCATCAAAATGTTTAATTTTTTATACTCACAATAAAAGTTGATATCGAAGATTTTTGATAAATTTATATAATTTTGCGCTAACAAATTTTTTAGATTGTCAATTTTTTGCTCATTTGAATATATGCTCATCAATAAATATGAATTGCTTAAAATTTTAATTTTTTCAAAAATGATGCTCAAAAACGCTCTTTTTTCATATTTTTTAATGCAAAATTGGAAATTATTGTTTGAAAAATACAATTTTTCTATTTCTCCATTAAAATAATTGATTGTCAAGCAATTATCTTTTTTTGTCAGATTTGCAAATTCATTTTTTAACTCTTTATTAAATGTCATATTTAAAAGAATGCTTTTGTTTTTGACATTCTTTATTTCGATTAGTTGGTTAATATCAAAATCTAAACTACTAAAAATTGATTGTTGATTTTTCACATCAAGCAATTTATAACATTCAACATCACAATCTTGTAAAACACATTTGCTTTCAAGTCTTAAATTCTTTAAGAAATAATTATCTACTTTGTTATTGTCGATAAAAATACCTTCTTCACATTTTTGATTTTTTGAATTATAGTTTATGTTTATTTTGTTCAATTCAAAAAGCAACTTTGGATTTATTTCATTCAAGTTTAAACATTTTAAATTATTAAATTTTTGGCAAATTGAATTTTGAATTTGAACCTCTTTGCAAAGTGCAACGGCGTTAAAATTTAACTCTTTGCAAAGTTTATTTAAAACAAAAAGTTGTTTGGTGCTTTCAATATCCAATTTGTCAACATAAATTTTGTAAACACATCTGCCATCAAAAAGCCCTGAATTTTTCAATTTGTTAAAATCTATTGTAAGAGAATAATTTGCTGGTGCATTATTAAACAATTTATTTAAAATTTCATTTATGATTAAATTTTCCTTGCCTTTTAAAAATAAAAACTTACGGCTTTTAATTTTTGCCGCATTGAAATTTATTGTTTTTTTCTTTTTGCCAATTCTAAATTTTAAAATTGTTAAAATTAGGCAAACAATCGCTCCTGCGCCTATTAGCAAAATTTTCATATGTATGATTTTTGACAACTAAATTGTTTTTAATCTTTTTTAACAAAAGGTCTTAACAAAAATGACAAAAATTTAGGTAGTTTGATGCAAATAATTTTCATACTTCCTCCGTTGTAATTCATTGTATGTTTTATTGTAAATTTTTGATACTCTCCGCATTTAACATTTTTATTCTATCCTTTATAAAATGATATAGGGAAACCTATGCTAAAGATAAAAAGATTAAAATAATTTAGGAAAAAATATATGGAAAAGGAAGGAAAAGAAATTAAAGAAAACACAAATGACAAAAAAGAAGTGCTTAAATTTGAAAATGTGAGTTTGACATATCACACAAAAGATGGTGAAACGCTCGCTTTAAAAGATATTAACTTTTCTGTCTACGAAAAGGAATTTGTTGCGATTGTTGGACCGTCTGGTTGTGGAAAAACAACAATTCTATCGCTTATAGCGGGCATTTTACAGCCAAGCACTGGACACATATACTTAGATGGAAAAGATATCAACGAGAAAAAGAAAAGCAAAGATGTTGATATCGGATATATGTTTCAACGCGACCAACTTTTTGATTGGAGAACGATTTGGAAAAATGTGACCATCGGAATTGAAATTCAAAAGAAGAAAAAAGATACCGAACTATTAAATCGCGTATCAAATTTGATTGATAAATATGGGCTAGGAAATTTCAAAAATAGCAAGCCAACGGAACTTTCTGGAGGAATGCGCCAACGCGTTGCACTTATAAGAACGCTTGCTTTAAATCCAAAAATTTTGCTTTTGGACGAGCCTTTTTCTGCGCTAGATTTTCAAACAAGATTGAATGTTTGCGACAATGTTTCTGAAATCATTAGCAACGAAAAGAAGACTGCTGTTTTAGTAACCCACGACATATCTGAAGCAGTTAGTATGGCAGATAGAGTGATTATCCTTTCTACAAGGCCAGGAACAGTGAAAAAGATTGTTGAGATTGATTTAAAAGAATATGGCTCGCCATTAAAAAGACGCGAAAGCAAAAAGGCGCACGACTATTTCGATGAAATTTGGAAAGAACTTGTCATTTATGATAATGGTTAAAAGGAGCGCATATGAAGAAATTTTTTGAGTTTTTCAATATCAAACGCAAATTGAAAGAAAAAAAGCTAAAATATTCTAATTATTCTCAAGAACATAAAAAATATTTAAAAAAGATAGAGAGCGAAAAATGGATTATTAGAGCAATCCAAATTTTGATTTTAGTTGCAATTTTCGTAGTTTGGGAATTATTTACTAGATGGGGAATTTTGGACCCATTCTTTGTAAGTTCCCCTTCTAGAATGATAGAAACAGTGCGGAGATTGTATGTTTCAGGAGAATTGTTCACCCATATTGGCATAACGCTTTATGAAACAATTATTGGCTTTATCTTGGCAACAGCTCTTGGATATATTCTTGCCGTGTTGCTATGGTGGAGCGACAAATTAAAAAAGGTTTTAGAGCCTTATATTGTTGTTTTAAACAGTTTGCCAAAAATTGCACTTGGGCCTTTGATTATCATTTGGGTTGGTGCTGGCACAAAAGCAATTATTGTGATGTGCATATTAATTTGCGTAATTGTAACAACATTGAGCCTATTAGGTTCGTTCCTGTCTTGTGATAAAGATAAAATCTTGCTGATGAAATCTATGAACGCTAAAAAGTATCAAATTTTCTTTAAACTGATTGTTCCAAACTCTATGCCAGACTTTATTTCAGTTTTAAAAATCAATGTTGGAATGAGTTGGATTGGCACAATTATGGGCGAATATCTAGTTTCAAAAGCAGGTCTTGGATATTTGATTGTATATGGCGGAACCGTTTTTAAATTGGATCTTGTTATGACAAGCACTGTTATCCTTTGCTTGCTCGCTGGAGGAATGTATTTCATAATCAGCCGCATCGAGGCACACTTTAAAAAATAAAAGGAAATGCTGAGCATTTCCTTTTATTTATTCCATTCTTCAAAAGACTTCCCATTAACTGTTACTTTTCCACTAGCAGAATTGATTTGATAAATCATAGGTTTTTCAATATACAAGAATTTGTCTTTATTTTCTTCATTATGTTCATATAAAATTTGATTATCAATATCATTAATTCTTGATGTAACTATTCCATATCTAATTGATATTGCAGTTGAATTATAGGAATAATTGCTAATTGAAATTGTATTTTTAAATGATAAGTTTTTTGTAAATATTATCTTGACTTGTGAAGTTTCATCGCCAGATAAACCTTTAACATAAATTGAATTGTTTGTGTTGACCACACCAGCGATTGTTCCAACTCTGACTTCATTCGTTGATGAAGATGAATTGATATCACCAACTAAGTAAGAATTTTTAATTTCAACTTTGCTGCTAGAAGACAACGCATTTCTTGTTACATTGCTAGTATAACCTTTGGCATCAACCTTTCCGACATATCCAACAACGCCGCCAATAACTTCGCCTGCTGAAATGTTTCCAGTAATGACAACATCATCTAATGTGCCATCTTCCATAATTCCAACTGCCCCACCAACGAAAGTTATTCCGCTAGGAACATAAGTTGTTGTGTTAATTTTTGCTTTTGTTATGCTTCCGCCTGTCATCTTTCCAACAACATTGCCAAGAGCGATAGGAATATAGATTGAATCTGCAAAGAATGAATTTTTACTTATTTCGTTCTTGTCAATCACAATATCATACAATGTGCCTGCACTTACACCTGCGATAACGCCTGCATAGACATCTGATTTTATCGATTGCTTTGAACTTTGTTTTACTTGCAAATTGTTAGCAACAACATTCTTGCCTAAGTTTCCGAACATAAATCCAGTGCATTCGCCAATTACAACATTATCTCCGCCAGCATACATATAATCAATTTTTCCATATCCGCCAGCAGCGCCAACTATTAAACCAGCGTGTGAAACTACATTCGTATTAAATTCATTAAATATTTCAACATCGTGCTCGCTTAATTTTGCTCTATATGTTGCATTGACTGAAATGTTAGAATTTATATTGTTTAATTGATAATTTCCCAACGCAATTCCAGCAACGCCGCCAACCGCGTTTTTGCCAAGAATTACAATGCCTTCATTATCATACTCATAGCCATCAACGCTTACATTTATAATGTTTGCTCCAAAAATTGCACCTGCTACAGCACCAACTGAATTTGTATTTGGAAGATTGATATATTTTGGCGCAAACTGAACATTTTTAACAGAACCCATCTGTTTGAGTTTGCTTCCGATTCCTGCAAAGAATCCTGCATATTCTAAATTTTCAGAAGAGTCTATAACATAATTGCCGATTGTGAAGCTATTTCCTTCCAAATTGCCTAAGAAATAATATTTATATAACTTGCTTGAAATCGTTCCCGTTTCATAAATGATGTTGTTTACAAGCCTATAATTTTTATCTTCGCCAACTAAATTGTTGCTGTTTTCTGCTATGGCTTCCAAATCTTCCACGCTTGCAATTATATATGGATTATGCAAGGTTCCTAAATTCGATGCGGAGATATAATGATATATCGTTTCGCCAGTTTCTTCATCTAGTGAAGTATGCGAGAATTCTTGATGTCCGCTTACAATCAAATTTGGAGCAACAAGTTCTGGACGCTTTGTTTTTAATACAAGATAGACCCCGTCCTTTTCATACGCTTGTTCGCTTACTGATTTTGCAAAGAACCAAACTCCATTAGTGTTTGTACTATCGTTTGACAAAGCAAATTTTGCAAATGTTTTAGGGTCTGCTAATTTTTCGTTAGACCAAACAACAAAATCTGAACTGTCATAAAGTTTTGGTTCTGATGAACTTATTTTTTGAGAAACACCATTATCATCATAATAATAGTCGCTGCCTCCTGCACTTCCTCCCGTAAATGTTGCCCTTAAAATTGTTAAGCCAGAAATATTATCATTTGAACCAAGGGCGTTATTTGCAAATGTGACTTTTACTTCTTTTCCATTAAGAGTAAATCCTAAAACTGCATCTTCCAGCGCAAAACATTCTATAATTTTGCCCTTATTCAATAGAGAATCCGCCGACCTTCCAATAAATGATGTGTGTGAGTTTCTATTGTTTGTCATTTTGCAAGTTGATAGGCAATATTCAATCTCGCCGCTCTTTTCGTTGTTATATACAAATCCACTTGCACGACTTGCTGCCGAACTTACTGGTATATTTGCATAACAATTTGAAATTTTTCCATTGTTTAAGTAAACAAATGCGCCAATTCTATGGGCTGTATAAACAACCTTGCTATCGCTTGTGGCAAATTGATGCTCGCCTTCATAATCTCCCGCAATATAACTTGTAAACAATAATCCGCCATATTCATTTATTCCAACAAAGCCTGCCGTTTTAGAGTTTGTTGAAGTTGTGTTATTAACAATAGAGCCATAGACATAAGAAGAAGCTATTGTGCCGCTATTTGTATAAGCAAATCCAGCGACATTGCCTTTTGAAGTTATAGAAACTTCAACTCTAGAATTTGTTATTGCGCCTGTTGCGCCGTTTGTTGCAACAAAGCCTGCGATAATATTATTAGGTTCATCTGAACTATTAACTGAGTCAGTTACATTAACAATTATATGTGCATATGTTGAACCTGCAATAGCACAATTTGTTATAGTGCCATAGTTATTTGCTGCCAGCAATCCAAAATTTACAACTGGATAACTGGACAAATCAATAGTGATTTCACCTTCAACATAAAGCCTTACATTCGCAATCAATGCGCCTTCTGCAATAGTTTCAAATATGCCAAAATTGAATGTTTGATTATTGCCTGTGTTTTTATATTCCAATCCAGCAGGCAATTTGATGTTGTAGTTGTTTCCATCAAATCCGCCAATCAATGTTGTTATTGGAGTGAAATCTTTTGGCAATTCGATATCATTCATCAAAATGTAATAATTGCCTTCACGCATATTTAAGAATTCTTCAACCTTATAAATTGGATAAGGATTTCTAATATTTGTCTTTTCAGCAACATCAAACTTGAATTCTTCTATCAATGCAAAATAAGGTTGATTATCAACTTTTCCAACTGTTGGCAATCCATCTTTATAATAGAATGTGTTTTCAAACTTGAATAACAATGATGGATTATCTGCCCTTTGAACCTTTTTGAACACTATTTTAATTTGTCCATTGTCTACTCTAACTTCAAAGGCTTGATTTGTTAAAGTTTCATATTTTTTAAATCCTTCTTGAGTTATTTGTGACCAGCCATAATAAACTTGATTTATGTCTTTAACAAACCACGAATTATTTGAATAACTTGATAAATTCTTTAAGAAGTTTTCAACCAAATTGATAATTTCTTGATTTGTTTTGTCATATATCAAAATTTCATCATTCAAAGTTGCTTCAAAAGTGTATGTGTTGCCAACTGCAGAATAGATAACGCCATTGTCAATTTCTTTGATTATTGAGCCATTAACTGAAGATTTAACAACAAATTTTACAATATCAATATAAAATTGAACTTCTGCACTCTTTTTAATGCCAGTTGCTGTAACCTTTTCTCCATAAGTTGTAATCGTCAATTTTCCAACATTGTTTATATTTTTATTGACCATTAAACTGTATGTTCCATCTGAATTTTTAACAATCTTAGCAAGCGATGCGTTTGACAATACAAATCTTAATTCGCCATCGCTATAAGTGCTTGTTGCTTGGTCAAAAGTTAATGTTCCGCTTTCATAGCCCTTGATTATAACATTCATTGGATATTCCAAGCCAAGAGCCAATCTTAATGGGTCTTCCTCTTCATTTCCGCTTAAAACATCGTCTATCTCAATTTTTACGCCTGGCAACTGCTCAACATAAAATGTTTTAATAACTTTGTTTGTCAAAACGGATTCTTCGTTTTTGATCACATCAATCTCTATCGAAACTGTTGACATATCTGCAACTCTTGAATCTAAGAAAATTCTCAATTCAAATGTTCCATCTTGTGCAGCAGATTTCAAAACTTTTATTCCGCCTTCAACATCTTGTGAGCCTAAAATCGCCCTATTTGTTGTTCTATCATACAATTCAAAAACAAGTTTATATTCATTATTGTTTGAATTTCTAATCAAAATGTAATCATAATCTGTGTAGGCAGGAACGACTATAAATTCCAACAATGAATTTGCTCCTGGGACAATCTTGTTTGATGAAATATATGAGAACATTTCGCCATCAGGAATTGAAATAACTTCATCATCTAAATTGCTCTTTTGTGGATACAAATTGATTGTTATATCATTTGGCTTTTGTGGCTTAAATGTGATTAAAACGCTTGTTTCTAAATTGTTTGATGTTCTAATAACCACTTTGAATTTCAAATCAGAAGTCAAGTTTCTATCAGTTTCATCTAAGTAAAATTCCAAAGTGAAATTTTTATATTCTGTTGCATCTATTTCAAAAGGATTTGTTTGTAAAACATTGTTTAGCCAAATTTTATATCTTAGGTTTGTTGCGGTACTAAGCGCTCCATTTTCACCAATCAAATATGTCAAAATTGTTATAGTTTCATTTTTATTTTGTGAAATCAATGAAACATCAACATTTGGCTGATAAAAAGGCATAACTTCAATTTCAGGGTCCGAAACGCTGATTTTTTTGGTTTCATTTATAACTTTATATTTAAAATTAATAGTTTTAACATTATCAAAACAATTTTGTATTAAATATTCATTTTCATTGACTGTAACTTTATAATAATAAATGAATGAAATGTCATTAAATGTTTCACTTAAATTTGTTCCAGTTAATTGATATGCTTCACTTGAAATTCTTGTAAATCTTAAACCTGTTACTAAGTCAATATTTCCATCAGCATAAATGACTTTATCGCCAATCTTTAACGCAACTAATAATTCTTGGCTTTCGAAATAATTTTTTACATTAAATTTGTCCAAATATTTGAAATAAATCATATAACTTGTGCCTTGGTCTAAAACTTCATAAGTTCCAGAAGTTAATTGATTTGTTTCTCTATCTGCATTTCTATATGCTTTAAAATCTTCAACGTGTCTAACAACATAAATATAGAAGTCAGTTGACAAAGTTGTGTTAAATTCGCTTGTTGCTGAGATTTTAACAAGCCCAGGACTTACAACGATAAATTTGCCGTCTTCAATTTTTAATATGTTTTCATCGCTTGATGTGAAAACAAGATTTGTGTTTGAATTTGCCTTAACTGAAATATATTTGCTAATATCATAACTATTTAACAAACTGAATTCTTCTGAAATTGTTCCATCTGCTTTTTGATGAAGTTCAAGATAGAACACAAGTTCGCTGCCACTATTGCTTGTTAGTGCTTGTTTTTGACCTTCTTCAGTTAATGTTTTATCAATTTGTGTTGGTGGCAAAATTATGAAAGAAGTTAATTTTGTTTCTTTATTGTCATTTGCCCAATTTTCATATTCAACAATTTTTGAAATAAATTTGTCTAGCGAGTCGATTCCATTCAAAGTCAAGCCATGGCTTTGACTTGCAGTTAATTTATTCAAAAATTCTTCATTTATATAATTTCCTGCTTCTGTTGAATTGTTGATGCACTTATTGCCATAAATTACAATGTTTTCATCTGTAATTGCAGTAATTTGCAAGTTGATTTCGCAGTCTGCTTTCAAATTTGCAATCGCAACAACATAATTTAGATTTCCAATATTGTAATTAAACAATCCAACAATTCTTCCTGCATTTATTCCAGTTTGAGTAATGTCCGCATCATTTATGACAATATCGCCGTCATATTCTGAAATAAATTCCTTTGAAATATAGCTTATAAATGTGGATTTTATTATTGTTCCATCGGCAAATTGTCCAATAATGCCGCCAACATTGTTATTGCCAATAATTAATGTGTTGTCGTTTTTCTCTAATGCTTGGACTTTTATTTCCAACAAATCTCCGCCCAAGTTAAGTCCAACTCCGCCGCCAACATTTTCTCTGCCTCTAACGAAGAGTTGAGAATTGCTGTTTTTAATGTCTAACGAATTGTTTCCAACAATTCCTCCAACATTATTGAAATGTCCTATAAATTTATTATTTTCAAACTGACCAGCGATTATAGAGCCTTCAACAGTTACTCCTACTATTCCAAGTCCGCTTTCAGTGCTTGAACTTCCAAGTTTAGATAATCCTGCAACGCCTCCAATGCCTTCTTGGTCGCCCAACTTATTGCCTCTTATAATATCTTCTTCTGATGCTAAAATATATTTTAAGTTGTAATTAACATTAACAAGCATCGTGTTGCTTTCTAATTCACTAATGATTTTCCAACTATTATAACCTGCAACGCCACCGACATATAACAAGTGAGAAGAAGTGTTGCTTGGCGAATTATCTTTAAAGGCAAATTCGCCTTTAAAATCTACAAGTCTATTATAATTAGCATTATTATTTACAATTATTTCTTTATTGTTTGTGCCAACAACGCCGCCAATATAAATTGAATAGCCAAAGTTTGCTGTTACTGAAGATGCATTTAAAGCAACTGAAATATTTTCAAGAATCCCGTTGTTAATTCCTGCAACTAAGCCAATATTTATAGTTTCATAAGATATTTTGGCTTCTTCAGTTGCGAAATTTAAGTTAATCTCGCCTTCAAATTTAACATTCTTAATGCTTGCGCCTTCTGCAATAGATGCAAACAAGCCATAGGAATTTGTGTTTGATGCTCCTGTTATTTTAATGCCAGTCAAGCACGCATTGTTTAAGCCAATAATGTTGCCAGTTAGAACATATTGTGAATATTGCCAAATTGAACTATTGTTAATATCAACATATTTTGAAACATCAATGGCGCCAATAATTTGATAATTTTTTTCAAAATTTGTATCAATCATTATTTGCAAGTCTTTTTCAGACATAATTTGGAATGGATACTCTTCACTTCCATCGCAGATTACTAACGGAATATCAAGATATGTTGTGAATGTGTCTGAGTTTGAATAACTATCGATTGCAATTAATCTAATAATTCCTTTTCCGCTTTCATACTTTTCGTCAAGCGATACTTTTAACTTATCTCCTTCCCATTCAAATTGAATTGCGTTTGCATAACTCAAATCTTCAGGAATGAATACTGCCCTTAATTGCTTGTTGCTTGCCGTAACTGGATAGACAGTTGTGTATATGTACATATCACCTTTAAATCTATCAATGCTGATGCTGTCCATACTTGAAACAATTTCTTCAACAGGCTTGTTGTTTACAACATCAAATTGAACGCTTTTTGTTAGGTTGTCTAACTCTTTGCCGCCTTGCTCTCTATTGATTGTTGCTGTAAGAACAATTTTTCCTAATGTAAAATTGCCATTTTCATCAATATAGCCTGTGTTTTTATACTCGCCAACTTCTTCATCGTAATATCTTTCAACAACATTACAAATGATTGTTCCTGTTCCCGTTGACTTATTAAATGTGAATGAAAAGACTTTATTGGAATATTTAATTAAATTTCCATCATAATCTTCTGTGTCCCAATCAATGTTTGAATGCCATTCTACTTTTTCAAGTATTTTTTCTCTAAGGGCATCTGGTCCAACATTTAAAGTTACAACCGCTGTTGCTAATTGTTCTGAATAATAGCCAACATTATTCAAATTATATAAATCAAAATTTGTTGAACCTTTATTTGTTGTCAAAGCAAAATTCGTGATTTGTGAATAGAACATTATTTTAAATTTATATGTTGTTGTTCTAACTTGTTTAATATTATTACTATCTAAATAATAATGAGTAACAACAAACGAACAATCCACAAAATCATCAGTGTCATTTTTGCCTATGATATATCCGTTTGTATAATCTAAATTGTCATTTTCATAATTATAATTTATTGTATTTCCAGTTTTTACAATAATTGGTGGAATTTTTGCCCCAGTTAATGCAATTATGTCATACAAATAACCTTCTGTTTTGCTTATCGTGTTTAAATAGATGTTTGAATTTTGAGTTGGGGTTGGAAAAGATAATTCCAATTTGCTTAGAGATTTGATTATCTCAACCTTGAAAACCTTTCTCATTCCATTGTCTAAAACGATTGTAAAACTGCCCGTTCCTACATCTTTTGCTTCAATCAAAATTTCGTTATCTTCAGTGTTTTTTACATCTATTATTCCAAGATTGTTTACAATAACAAAATCGTGGTCGTTTTCTAATAAGCCATCTAATTCAGCATACACATAAAGTTTTAAACTGTTTTTGCCAAAATTATCTATCAAATTGCCATTTTCATCTAACACTTTGCCAGTGTTTAAATCAAATATATAACTTTCAAATTGAGTTACGGTTCCGCTTAGTTCTCCATTAACATATTTGTCATCTGTAACAATCATTGCTGTTGGAGAGCGTTTTATATTTACTTTTAATGAATATTCAAACGCGTATGTTACATTTTCAAATTGATATCTAACTTGAACAATAACATCAACATATTTGAAATCTATTGCATTATTTGCTGAAATTCTAATTGTTTCCCCATTAGAAATTGAAACTTTGCTTGAATATCCTAAATCAGTTGCTGACTCTCTTGCTTTCTCATTTCCTTTTGAATTTAAAATCTTCAAAATGCTGTCAGCATTGGCATCTAGCAACAAATTTATGTTAAAATTCACGCAATTTTCAGGATAGACCATAAAAGTTAAACTTTTGCCGATATAGCCTTCCGTTGGGTCGTAAATAGTGATTTCTTGGCTGCTTGAAGTGTTTTTGTTGATAGATAAATTTAATGGCGCTTCAACGCACTCAAAATATATTTCATTATATGTTTCGTAATTATGTTCTCCGATTGAATATGTGAACACAACTTTCATTTCATTAAATCCAGCATATTCAACACTGTAAATATGTTCATATTTTCCGTCGGTCAATGAGCCATTTTGAACAATGTTTGCAACCAATAACTCATTTTTTACCCAATTTTCGCCATTTTTGGTGTAAACAACCGCTTTAACTTTCAAATCAGGTTGATTGCAGTTCAATGTCAATCTTATTAACCTTTGATTGTGTGCGATGTCAACATTATCAATGGATTTTGCATTGTTATTCTTTAAAATTTGGATTGTTTCTCCATTAACAATTTGTTCATAAGAACTTTCGCCTAAGTTTGAATAAACCTGCTTTTCAAGTTGTATATCTTCGCTAGCGAGTTTTTCAACAACTTTTACAAATAAATTTCTTGAAATGCCGTCTAAATAATCGCTAACAAATGTTATTGTGGTGTCTTCTTCAAGTCCACTGATTATATTTTCTCCTTGTTCGTTTGTGATGAGGTTTTCCCCAATATATGCTTTTAAATCTCTTTGCGTTGTGCTGCTAGGTGAAAAATTAAATAATTCTTCAACATTTAATTTTAGTTCAGAACCCTTTTCATAATAAATTGTTCCAACATTATTTTTTAAATTGAAATCTGAAATGTTTTCTGAAATCCTAATTAAAATGCTTGTCTGTTTAGAATATTGTTGAGTTGTTGCGGTTATCAATGCACTGCCGCCCGTTTTGGCAGTTACAGTAATTTGAACTCTTCCATCTGACAAATATTTTTGGTTAGAAATTACAACAGCCTTAGAATCTGTGGAGAAAATAACACCGGCACTTATTCCATCTTGCCAATTTTCAATTTCAAATATCAAATTTCGTGCATCATCAACAGATAGATTGATAACTTGCAAGTTATCTTCTATGCTATCGGCCTCCGTTATCATTTTAATTGAAAGATTGTTAGTATCAACTCCTCCGCAACCAGCAAAGACCATCGGAATTACTCCGATAATCAATGCTAGAATCAATACTATAAACTTTTTTATCTTCATGTTAATTTCTCCCTTCTTCTAATTGTCTAAATTTATTCCGCCGATTTTGTGCCCCATACCGCATAGAGCGTTAAAGTGAATGTTTTTGTTGCTTCGTCGTAAGTTACATTTGTTGCACAGGTTGGAACTCCATCTGTTTCTCCTGTAAAGAAAGTTGCAAAATTGATTGTTGCGCCTAATGCTAAATCAACTGATGTTGCTCCGAGTGAATAAGCATAACCTATTAGTTCATAATCTCCGCTAGTTACAACAAATCCAGGTTCTGAAATTGTTGTGCCCGCTTCTAAAGCTTCAGAGCTATAATGTGAAGTTATAGGATTGTAAGATTCTAAAGCAAGTCCTGAGAAAGCGTCAGAGTTTGGATTTATAACTATTTGATAATTATACTTCGCTGTCCAAGTTGCTGTAAGTGTTATTTCATAAACATAGCTTATTGTTCCATCTGATAAGTTAGCAAACATATTAGCCAACCCAATCACTTCTCCAGCATTTGCAACTTTAGTAATTGAATAATAGTTTCCACCATATTCATAAACATAGTTGAATGACCAGCCAGCAAACGAGTATCCTGTTCTTGCTTCACATTCAGGTAAAGTATAATTACCTCCCTTGTCAGGATAAGTAAATTTTTCATCGCTCATTGTTCCGGCATTATTAAACTTAATAGTCAATTCTCTTGCTTTCCATTGTGCTGTGAATGTGTATGTAGCGTCATCGGTTAATGAGTTGTCAAAGCCAAATGTTGCGCCAGCAGTGTAATTTGTTTCATTGCATTTCCAGCCAGCAAATTCATAATACCACGAACAATCATAAGGATTTGCTGGAAGTGTAATGCTTTCACCATAATGCAAATACTTTGTTTCTGGATTTGTTCCCGAACCTTGTTCTCCAGGCTCAAACACAATCGTCAATGTGATTTCTTCCCATTGAGCATAAAGTGTAATGTTATTTGGAGTTGCAAATGTGTAGTAACCTATTGATTCTCCAACGCTGAATGATGTTCCTAAGCCATCAGCCATTGTATTCCAGCCAATAAATTTATATCCAGGATTTGTAAATCCATTTGCTGCAACAATATGAGCGTTTTCAATGCTGTAAATTCCTCCACCAACGCTGCCGTCAGTAGCGCCATTGCCGTTGTAAGTTACAGTGTACTTAATTAACTCAAAGTTTACTTGATATTCTGTTACAGTTGCATTTTCATTCAAATATGTTGCAACCTCTGCACGCGTTTTTGTTCCATCTTCGCCATATCCAATGAAGTTATATCCTTGTTTACTTAATTCTGTTGGAATATCTTTTTCTTGAATTTCATATTCTTTAGAGAAAGTTTGAGTATAAATTGTATTGCCATTAAATGTGTAACTTATAGTTCTGAAATAACTGCTTTCATCTAATGTTGGTTCACTTGAATCAATCTCTATTGTTCCATAGATTCCAACTTTAGCGTTTCCAACCTTTCCACTTGGAATGCTTGTTACTGAATGCCCAACATTTACATCTAAAACAGCATCGCTCTTTCCATTAATTCCACCTAAAACAACATAGTCTCCAAAAGATGTAAGTTCTATATCTTGTCCACCAACTTGAACCAAACCTAATAAGCTATTGATAGTTGTTGAATCTTTTAGCAATTCGCCTACGCTCTTATTGTAATTATCACTGGTTGTGTCGGTTTTTAACGCATAAGCATAGGAAATAATTATATAATTGCCACTTATCGAAACTGTATATTCGACATCATCTATTGTTTTTGATGTTTCTTCACTGTCCTTTAATGATGGTGTTCCTTCAACGGGAATGTAAATAGAAATTGTATGGTCGATTTCTTTCCAAACGGCTGTAAGAGTAATATCTTCTTCAAGCATTATTTTTTCTCCCGGTTGATAATATGAACCATCGATTTTTGCCGCATCATTAACAAACCATCCAGCAAAAACTTTTCCATTTGGTGCTGTAAAGCTGCATTCAGGCAAAGTGTAATTTGTTGAAGTTTGAGTTGTTGCAGCCATCTCACCACTGCCTTCACCTGCATTAAACGAAATTGTATAAGTTTTGTCCACGTATTGAGCTGTTAATTCTGTATCGCTTGATATTGTAATAATTGCACCAGCATCATAAGTTGTTGAGCCATCAGACCAGCCAACAAACACCTTTCCGCTTGGTGGAGTTGGACCATTAGGCAATTCATATTCGTCGCCTTTTAAAATATAACAATCTTCAAAGTTTCCGCTTCCATCATTCAAATCAAAGGTTATGGTGTAGAAATAATCGCTAAGGCTATATTTTGGCGTTCCCGATGAACTTTCATCGTCAATCCAATACAAAGCAAATGAGCCCATTCCTTCTTTTATGTTCTCTTTAGTGAATTTTTTTCCATTTTGATCAACCCAATATCCACTTCTGCCGTCAGGGACATATAATAAATCTGTTTGATCTGATGTTTCATTATAATCTGTAAATACAATATTTCCGCTTTCATCAAATTCATACATATAAATTTTTGCTGGATTTTCATTAGGTCCAATATAGAAGTCAATAGTAGAAATAGAAGCAGAACGAACAATTTCTAAAATTATAACACCATCTCGTACATAATTTTTTATATCTGTATAACTTAATGTATCTTCCGTTAATGTTTCAGAGTTATTTAATTTATATCCAATAATAGGATCTCCACTTGTTAATAAGTGCAATTTAATATCCTTTTCAAATGAATATGAAGTATTTTTAACATATTTTAAATCAAAAATATTTTGGCCTTGGTCAAAAACTTTTAACATAAATTCATATTGAGCAAAGAATTCTTTTAAATTGTTATCATATCTAATTATATTGCTACTACTATTTGAGCCATTATATGAATAACCAAAGTCATTTCCAACATAATCACTAATATTTGATGTGTGTTCATTTACAGACTTTATTCCAAAGGTTATTTCTCTTTGTGTCCACCTTTTATTGCCTTTTTGTGGGTTGCTTTGCCCAGATGATGGGTTATAAACGAACTTTTCTGTAGTTGGAAAAGACAACTGTCCGCCTATATTTGAAATAAATATTTCATCATCAAATTTAATAAAACTCTCAGCATCTAAATTCGCATTTTTATATATTGCGTTTTCTATTTTAATTGTATTAGATGCAAACAAATCTGTTCTCCAAGCTAAAGTCCCAAAAATACCAGCCCATTTTCTATACTCTTGGTAATTATATGTATAAGTAATTTTAGGTGCTGCTGTTCCTTGTCCAACTGCTCCACTATCTGATGAAGCATAGTTTGCCACATTTGAATTTACAGCATTTAATGCTATTACTGCTTTATAGCCATTTCCAGTGTTTCCAAGACGGCCGACAATCGAACCAACTCGATTTTCTTGTCCATAAACTTTGCAATCAATAATGTTGTTATAAATCAATACTGCATCACTACCTCCTGCAATTTGTCCAGCAATAGAGCCTGCCCAATCGCGAGATTGAACAACTGAATTTAAAATTCTAACATTTTTGAATTCAGTCATATATGTTCTGCTTGAACTATGATGAATATTGCCAAACAATCCACCAAAACATTCACTAAATGATGCCATACCTGTGATTGTGTAGCCGTTGCCATCAAATGCCCCTTCAAAACTTGTGCCAACTAATGATAATTCAAATATATTAATAGTCCAATCTTTACCATTCATTACAACTTGCCAGTTATAACCACCATAAGTAAATGTTTCTTCTCTTTCAGGAGATTGTTGTGCTGTTTCACTTTGATTAATAACTAGTCTATCGTTTATATACATTTCATAATTGTTATATCCGCCAGTATCATTATATCTGCACAATTTTAGTGTTCCATAATCAGTATCCAATGTTAAATCAGACCAAGTAGTGCTGCCTGTTCTTAATTTCCAACCGCTTGCATTATTTGCTTTAATTGTTTCTTTAAGTCCAATTCCATTACGATAATCTCCGATTGGAGTCCAAATATAGCCAGTCAAATCAATATCATTCATCAATTTGATATTGGTTGCTTTATAATCTTCAATATTTGCTGCAATATATGCAAGTTCTTCAGCAGTAGTAATTTCAGCATCTTCTGTGTCTGGAGAAGTTACTGAAATATTTGAAGTCCAATCAAGCGCGTGCGCTTCATTATTCAAGCTCTTTCTCAAATTTGCTGCTGAATTTGGAGAAGATGTACTTAAACCATCACTTGCTGTTGGGACACTGCCTTCTTGAATTAATTTCCACTCCTTATAAACTCCAATACTATAATATCCTGCAGCCAACTTTAAAAATCCATTATCATTGCAACAATGTACATAGCCATGATATATGTGCCATTTATTGCCTTGATAATAATTTAAAGCGAGTTCTGTAATGTTTACTGAGTTTATTTTTATTACATTCTGTACATCATAATTGCCATTTTGCTCATTATTGCCCAACATCTTATAGTAAAGATTGAATCCATATTTTGAACTATTATTTTTCTCGTTTTTGTATTCCCCAAATACATTTAACGATTCGTTGGTTTCATATTCACCAGCATTTGCATAACTTTCGGAATACACTGAAATTCCACCTTCATAATCTAAATAGAATCTTTTTGGATTAAATGTATAACTTGACATATTATTAGCATTTTTACCTGGGTCAGTGCCTTTTTCTTCCACAACAACTGTGCTTGGTTCAGCATAACAATTATTTATTGTTGCACCACCCCACGCTGAGCCCATAATCCAGCCAAATGTTTCATCATCGCGAATTGTGATTTTGCCAGTCATAGAACAATTTTCTATTGTTGTAACATTTCCGCCAGCAATTCCACCAACATAGCCATCAACATTATTTAAATTTGCACATAGCAAATTGCCAGAGTTGTAACAGTCTGATACACTTCCGCCGTTTTTAGCAGTGTCTGCAGAACCTCCAACTTCATCAAAACTATATATGTGTGCGCCAACAATGCCGCCAACTCCAACCCAGCGCTTGCCTATTCCGCTAACAGAGCCTTCGTTGCCAGAATATTTTATTGATATAGTATTTGTAGAAACCACTTTGATTGCGCCTACTATTCCACCGGCAAATATATCAATATTAGAATTATCACCAGCATCTGCCTTAACAGTTCCAAAATTGAATAGATGTTGTAAATCTTCGTTTGCATCATTCCATGAATAGCCATATCCGATTACACCACCTGCACAATTTCCACTTGTTACTATGCCATAGTTATACAAGTGTGAGCATAACGTCTCATTATTAGCACCAGCATATGCCATGCTATAATAACCAATTAGTCCGCCAGCAAAAGTGTTTGAACTAACATTTCCAATGTTATAAGCGTAATTTATGCGACAATTTACAGAATTTCCAATAACGCCACCAGCATATCCACTGCCAGAGATGCTAATATTGCCATAATTGCCGTTTTCATTTGATTCATTATACCCAAAATTTACACTTTCGGCGTAACCTACAAGTCCGCCAGCTGCACATTTATTGCTGCTTGGGCTGTTTATTTGAACATCATTGAAGTTATAGCAATTCCATATTGCTCCGCCGTTCATATAACCAACAAGACCGCCAACAGATGTATTTCCAACCACTGTTGCTCCGCTTGAACGGACATTCGTCATTGACAAATTGTATGCTTTATTTACAACTGCGCCAACACTTGTCAATGAATCTGAGCCAACTTCAGCTCCATTTTTATAATTAAATTCAATATTTTCGATTGAAGTCTTAGTTTCTCCCGCAACGGAAATGTTGCCTGTTATATAATAATATGATGATTCGCCAGTATATAACGAAAAACTATCTCCGTTAAATGTCCAGGCATATTCCCTTCCATATCTTAACGATTCGCCTCCACTCCATTCTTTTAATGTAATACCTTCTTCTTTTGTACCGGTTGAAACAATTAATGTTTGATAAATAGTGCCATTTTCTGACCATTCATTATAATAAAATTTATAAGGATAATTATCAGAAGACCATTCCACCCAACTATTTCCTGTCCAGCGACCGCCCGATACAGTAACTTCTTCTTTAACTTCATTTAACTTTCCAAAGAAACCACCAGAAGTGTTTTCAGGAATGTTGTTGATTGCAAAGCCGTTGCCTTCAAAATATGTGATTGAATTAATTTGAGCGTGCGAATCTACGCCACTATTTGTATAATCTAAATTTGTTAAAATTTGAATATATTTAATAGCTGTATTATTTTTTATTTGTTCCAACTTTCCAACATTTGGAATTTGCAACACTGAAACATTTGTTCCCGCTCCTGTGCTAACTTTCAAATAGTCAAAATTTGCATAAGCGCCATTAGAAAGCGTTGGATAACCAAAATTGAAGGCGTAATTTTGCGCAAAACGATTTAATGTATTAATACTTGACAAGAATGATGCTGCATCATTATTGATTGTGCTCATTTCGCTTGTTGTTTTCTTTGTCACACCAGATTGAGCGGCTTCAATTTCAGTGCCATTGCGGTCATAGAAATTGCCTTCTAATGAGCTACCATTGAAGATTGGATTTGCACCTGTTGAAGTATCTATAACTCCGCCTTGCTTGATTGATGTGTAGCAGTTCAAAATTTTGCTTGAACTAGATTCAGAGCCGTTGAAAGAATACATCGCTCCATTATGAACAACGCCATTTACATAAGAATTAATGATTGAACCTTGATTGTTTGCTACAAAACCAGCAAGCGCGTTTTTAACATACAATATTGCGCCAGTATCGGCAATTAATCCGTTATTTTCGCCTACAACACCGGCATATATTGAATATTTTTGCGCTGATTTATCGAAAGAACCATCATTTCCATAAACAACAACAGTGTTTGCGTAAATTATTCCGTTGTTGATATTTGCAACGCCGCTTGGTGCTTTTTCTTCTAGTATATCATTGCTTGTTAATGTATATATTGAAGAAGTTTCAAACTTGAAGCCAGAAATATAGCCATAGTTTTCAAGAATTGGCGAAGAATCTTTGCCGCTTGATGTTGTGCTCCAAATTTGTCCATTGCCAATTAAGTGTGCGTTTGCATAAATTGTTGCCCCTCTTAAACTAATTTTACTATTCGCAATGTAATATTGCATATCTTTTGCATCATTTTTGCCATTTTCGCCAAATGTTGTATCTAATGTTATTACTTTTGGATTTAATTTTGAGCCTTCTACAAGAGCATCGCCAAACAAATCTTTATTTTCATTAATGAAATCTGATTTGATGCTTGCAAAAGTTGAATTTTTGCCAAAAGAATTGTCGTCAATCGACAAATTGAACATATGTGAATATTTGTTAGTTAATTCTATTGGCAAATTAGTTTCGCCATTTTTTGAGCTAGCAACTGCAGGCGCAGAGCCAACTAAGGCACGAACATTATCTGCAAAATTTCCTGTTGCCAAGTTTTTGTTATATATAGATGTTAAAGTTGAGTTGCTGCCAAATTGCCAATATGTGCCTGTTGGAGCAATTCCCACAACACCGCCGACATATAAACTTGCAATGGTCATATCATCTGCAAGTTTGATATTTCCCCAAGATTTTGTGCCATTTACGCAAACTTTTACACTTGAAGTTCCGCCAGTGATTTGTCCAACAACTCCTCCGATATTTGCTGTTGTTATTGAAATTTTATTAATCTCAATATTTCCAGAAACAAGTCCTCCTTCCAAAAGCGTGTGGTTCATAAAGCCAACCAAACCACCGACATTCATTGTTTCAATATCTGATGTTGATTCGCTTTTGTCAACATAAATTGAGCCATTTTTAAAGCCAACTTTGTTAATTTTACTTAAGTTGTTTTTATTGTTTGAATTTACACCAGTTATGCTTCCAACAATGCCGCCAATATTTAATGTTGCGCCTGTTTGGGTTGCAAACGCTTTAATATCTCCATTAAATGTTAAGTTTGTAGCGTTATCGCTTTCAATAGTAACAATTTTATTGTTGGAGTTGTTTAAATTATCTACTTTTCCAACAATACCGCCAACGCACATATCTTTGCCGTGAGCTTCAATTATTGACCAAACGTGAATTGTTCCAGAGATAGTTGCAGAATTTTGATTAATTAATCCAACAATGCCGCCAAGAGAAATTATTTCTGATTCAACTTTTATTGTATTATTTCCTTCTGAATTAGAAGAGCCAACGACTATATTTGAAGAATTATTGATTTCTAAATCTGCGCCTATTGAGCCAACAAGGCCGCCAACTGCAACTGCAAATTCGCTGTCATTTTTTATAGATATATTGCCGTTGACATTATTTGTTCCAGTGATTGTTAAAGCGCCGCCAGAAACATAGCCAACAAGGCCACCGATAGATGAATAGAAATCTGTTGTTGATTCAACATTAACATTGATTAAGTTGCCGTCTTTTCCGTCAACTGATACGCCATTAATTGTGCCTTTTGCTTGACCGGCCAATCCGCCAATGTATGCAGTTACTGCATTATTGCCATTTTTGATTTGGCCTATTATTTTTGCACCGCTTTCAACTGCTAACTCTTGAGTGCCTCCAAACATCAAGCCTGCATAAACTTTTCCTTCGTTTACTGAAGTAAAGTCAATAGTCAAGCCTTTTATCGCATCATAACTTGTAGTGCTGCCTTCAACAACAATGGTGTTTTCAGCTTTGCCGATATGTCCGCCAACATATAGTTCACCACCACTTACAGATGTTACATTGATTGCTATTGCATTAGAATCAGTAGCAACATCATTTTTAATTGTTGAATTGCTTCCTGTGATATTTCCTGCAATTAAGCCAACTGAAGCAGATGTATATGCTGCACCTTCAACTGCGATTTGAGAGTTTTTGATTGTGATTGCAGATAATTTATCACAATTTTCAAGTTGACCTGCAAAAACACCAACATTGATTAAAGAACTTTCGACTTTATTATTAAGTTTAAATTCTACATTATCAATAGTAAATGCACTTATTTCACTTACGCCTGAAACGCTGTTTACTAATGCCCCATAATTTCCATTTGCAGTAACATCAATATTCAACGTTACATTTTTGACGCTTATATTAGTAACCAAAGCGTTATTTTCAATATATTCTGCCATAAGTGCAGATTTGTGTATATATGAATTTTCACTTTCATAACCGAAAGCAATATTTCTTACAACTGCGCCTGAAATTGATTTGAATAACGATTTTTCAGTTAATCCGCCGATATAATAGTTTTTGCCAGTATATTCGCCATAAATTGTTCCTTTAAAATCTGTTGGAACAAAAGTTTCTTGGATAGATGACAAATTAAAGTACAAATTATTGCCTTTAACTGACAATCCTGTTAATTCTGCCGCAGTAAATTCGCCATAAGTTGAAGCATCTCCAGATTTATATTCATAAGGATTAAATGATGTTGCAGGATCATCGCCGATTATTACAACATAGCCTTCCCCTGAATATTTCCATAATCTTTCAAAATCTTTTGGCTTTTCAATGTATAGAACTTTAGAAACGATACCAAAAATTAGATATGGAAGCATATCATCATCATCTTTAGCCCACATACTTACGTCCCAAGCATTAGCAGCTGCAAGGAACATTCTGTTAAGAAGAGTGCCGTGTTGAGCAACACCATTATATTCATCTAAGCTGATGATTAATTTTTCAACTTTTGTTGTGTCGCTTCCTGATAAAATCAATTTAACATTATTTAATGTAAACGACTTATTAGCATAAACTTCTTCACCGATTTTTAAATTGTTTACGCCTTCACCTGCAATACAACCAATTTTGTCAAGCGTTATTTCAGTTAGTTCATTGTTTAATGCATCATTTAACGCTTCTAATAAATTGCTATTTTGTTTTGAATAGACATTGATTGCAACTGCGTGAGAAAGTTTTGTAGTTCCTTCATTTTTACCAATCAATCCGCCGGCAATTTTTCCGTCAACATCACCAAGTGCATATACTTGGTCAAAAATGCCATTTGATGTATTGTAGCCAATTAATCCGCCGGCATAGTCTGCTGTTGGCAAAGAAACATCAACTTTTGAATAACTGTTGATTAAATTTCCTGCAAGCATTTGACCAACAAGTCCGCCAACATATTCAATATTTACATCGTTTGTTGTTTCAACATCATAGAATAGATTTGTGTGTCCATATTTAACCGAGTTGTTCTTGTAATATCCTGCAACTGAATCTTCAATTTGTTTTTGAACATCGTCTTCGTGCTCAATTCTAATTTCTGACAAATCACCAAAATTAACGCCAACAATTCCGCCAGCAGTATTGCCTGTTGAACTGATATGTTGTTCAAAATTTGAATCTCCAGAAATTTCAAAGCGCAAGTCAGATGCTTTTGTGCTTTTGCCTAAATAACCTATTACGCCGCCAACATAATATGCTTCTATGATTATTGATTCTCCTGAAACATTCAATTTGTTGACTTGAGCGTAATCAACTGAAACCGAACTTTCGCCTGCTGTTTTATAGATGTCTATAATTCCTGCAATTCCGCCTGCATAACTTAAATTTGAACAATCTATTTGTCCGCGTTTATACTCATTTTCCCCACGATAGTTTGAGATAACGGAAATTGAAGATGATAAATTGGACAATTTGCAATCACCTTGAACAAGACCTGCAATTCCGCCAACAACATTCTTTCCGTTGATTTCAGAACGATTTTCGCCTTTTAAGTTTGTTGCTTCAAGGCTGATATTGATAAGTGATGAAGAAGATACAAGACCTGCAACACCGCCAACATTAACACCATTACCAGCATTTACTTGTTTTACTGTTAAATTTGCGTTTTTAAATACTGCTCCGTTGATAACTTGACCAAACAATCCAACATTTTCTTGTTCACTTAAAGCAATTTCGATATTAGAAATTGTTAAGCCGTTGCCGTCAAACAATCCACCGATGTTAGATTTTCCAGTTAATGCCATCAATGAAGAAGCAATTTTTGTTGAAGCAATATTTACAACATTGTTGAAATCAATATGTGAAACAAGCCTATAATTTCCAAAAACTGTGCCGTCATTCTTGTTGTAGAATTGACTTATGGCATAATAAGCGTTTTCCTTTAAGTTTGTTTCTTGACCAAACGCCCTATTAAATTCATCTGCCGTTCTAATTATAATTGGATTATTTTTAGAACCATACTTATATTCATTAACATATGGGAATCTTCTTGAGCCTTCAACTCCGTTATAGTTCTCTATCAAATATCTAACTGAAATTGCAACGCTGTTTGCTGATGAAAGGTTAATTTCACCATTTGTATATCTCCAAACGCCGTCAATAGAAGAACCTTCTAACGATTTTGAATCGCTTGTGTAAGCAAATCCGTATAACAAATCTCTATCCACCAAAGATGCCAATATTGCATAAGCGCCAGTAGAATATTTTTCTTCAAGAAGCGTTTCAGAGTCATAATTTGTTACAAAATAATAGCAATTTGTCAATTTTCCAAGTTGCATACTATCGCCTTTGGCATTATTGCCAGAGAAAGGCATTCTAGTTGTCAATTTTCCTGTAATTGTTGCTGCTGAATAACATCTTTCAATATTTCCAGAATTTGTATTTGAATATACAAAGCCAGAAACCAACCTTCCTGACAAACTGCCGCCTAAGAGAAGATTTGCATAACAATCTGTTATTTCAGAACTATTTTCATAAACAAATCCGGCAGATATTCCTTCTGAATAAATTCCGCCATCAGTATAGAATTTTCCGTTCAATTCTGATGCTTTTTTGAAAGATTTTACATAACTTCCTGTGATAATTCCGCCATAAGCGTTATATATTGCAAATCCTGCAGTTTTAGATGCTGTTCCAGAAACTGACAAATTGGTAATATATCCATTTGAGAAGAAGGATGATGCAATAACGCCTTCGTTGCTTAAAACAACGCCTGCGATATCCGCTTGACCTAATAATGTTAAATGTTCCGCCGTTATAACATAATCTTGTGATTGATTATTTGCAACGCTTGTCATAAATACTTTTGTAAATGTTGTGTTTCCGACACGGCTGTTTGTAATTCTTCCTGCAGCAAAGTTTTTGATTCCTAATCCAGCAATTTGAACAACAGTGCTATCTTTTTTCAATTTTCCGATATTTTCAGCACTGAAATATACTCTTATTCCATATCCATCAGAATAAGTTGCTGGTTTGTAAGATTTATTCAAATCTTCTTGTTCAATAGTTGAAATGCCCTTGCTTGCAAGCACTTCACTGTTGTAAGCTTTCCAAAGGTTCAATGCTGTAACTTCGCAGTTATAAATAATTCCATAGTTGTCTATAAACAAGCCCGCTGCATTGACATTTGAAACTTTTTCTTCATCAATTATGATGTCTTCAAGTTCATATAAATTGATTGTCAAATTTTTAAGTGTTGTGTCTTCTCCAACTGTTTGGAACAATGCCAAATTCAATGTTTGATTTGCATTGTTATTCAACATTGATGAAATATTGAAGTTTCTTATTGTAATTATCTTATTATTGCCGTCTAACGAAGCAATCATTTCAGTATTTGCTATTGGAGTAAAATCAGTCAAGTATAAATCATTCATTAAGATATAGTTTGCAGGCTCGCCACTTTCTGTTGTGGTTGCATTCATATATCTAATAAATTCTTCTTCGTTTGTGATTGCTATTGGTGTGTCTTCATCTTCATAAGTTTGAACTTTGATTGCAAAATCATAAGTGAAATAATTCGTTACATTATGGTCGCTTGGAAGAGCATATGCAATTTTAATTTGCATAGGAATTGTTCCCGTTCTTAGACCATTGATTGCAAAAGTCCTTGATGATAAAGGTTTATCGCTTTCATCTTTATCAATAATAATATCAAAGTAATTATTTGAATTTTTAACGCCATTTTCATCAAAATATTTAGAATTTGTATTCTTATAATACAAACTGTATGCGATATTTGCTTTGTTTTCAGTGTTTGAAATGTCTTTTGAATAGCCATTATTTACATCGTCAGTTTTAAATGTAACTAAATCTTTGTTGATTGCGTATAAGTATTGACTATATTCAACATTTAAAGCAATATTTTTAAGAAACATTGCCTTGTTGCTTTCAATTCTCTCAACTGCTGCTTTCTCTAATAAGTTAGAACTGTTATATGTTGGAGTTTTTGATAACTTAAAGCCAAAAGTTATATCTTGCCTTAATTGGATTGGTGCAACAAAAACATTGTCATCTTCTTGATTGCCCTCTATATACATTCCATCTATTGTGAAATCAACAATGCTTAAAGTTATTGAATCATATTCTTCTTCAAGTTTTCCATTGATTGTTTTCCTCATTATGGTTTGAATTTTTACAACGCCATCGCCATTGAGTTCAGCATTTAAGCCAACATTTATTATGCCTTTATAAATTTTCTTGCCGTTTGAAATTTCATATTCTGTGCGGTTGTAAATCAAATTGATATAATCGCAATTATCCTCACTATTTTTATCGTGATTTAAAACTCTAATATCTGTTAATTCTTGGTCTTCATTTACTGAAATTTCAAATTCTGTTGAATTTCCACGAGAAACAACAGCATCTTTCTTGCCGTCAACTGTAATTTGTGCTTTGTTGATTGTTTCAGAAGCAAGAACAAAAGTTGATGTTTTAATCTCTTTTGTTTCGTCTGCTGGATAAACTTTGATTGTAATTGGGAAATACACTCCATCTGGAACGCTTTCAATAATCTTTGTTCTTACATAGACCATTCCACCGTCATTTGCAAGTTGGTCTGAATAATAGATTGTAAGTTTGTTTGTGTCGCGCTCTGAAGAATATCCAATAATTCCGCTAGCATTTTGATAGTTGTTTTGTTCTTTTGCGACCATTTGTTCAAACAAAACATAATAATTGTCATTGATTATTGCACTTTCAATTTCGATTTTGCTGTAAGCAGCATATTCTGGATATAAGTTTATTGCAAGAAGTCCGTTTTTGCCAGGTCTTAAAACTGATGTTGGAGTTGTGTTAATTGAAAATCCGCTTTCAACTTCGTTATTTGCTGCATAATGAGAATTTGAAATGCTTACAACTTCTTGTGGAATTAATGTCAAATTTAAAACGGAAACAACTTTCTTATCTTCGTCATAAATTTTTATTGCAAATTGTCTTGTCGTTGAAATTGTCTTTCTAACATCTGATTTAACAGAGATAAATACATTGAAATAATGGTTATTTTCAACTGAATTAACGCGGCTTACATTTACATCAAAAATTGCGTTTTCTACTGCTGCTTTTGAAGAGCCGACTATTTCATCGCCTTCATAAATGTCAATAATAAGGCTTTCTTGTTTTTTATCTGAAATAGCAACAACATCAAAATTTAATACATTTGATGGTGAAAGTTCGCTATCTGTTAAAGTTGTTTGGATTCGACTAGCGCCTCTAACAACTTTTATTTCATAATTTTTCTTGAAATTTTGTGAAATTAACTTATTTATTACATCAAAATCAGCAAATTCGGAGATATTTCCTAAATATGTGCCAATTCCGTTATTTTGTAAAACTAATATTGAATTAATAGAGAATTTTTCATCTTCATCGGTTGCAAAATTATAATTTTTTGGCGTAATTGTGTATGTTCCTTCAGATACAAAAGTGAAATTATCATCAAAAGTTCCTTCATTATTACTCTTATCATAAATTGAAGAAATTCCGCCTAAAACACTTGGTGCACTATTATTTGCTCTTATTTCAAAGCCAATAGCAAATAAATTTGTAAAAATTGAATAATTTTGACCATTCAAAAGCACTGTTGACTTAACTTTTGAAGAATAAGTTTCAGTTTTAGACATTCCAACTTGGTCAACATCGCCATCTTTAACTATTGTTGAAGGATTTAACGCTGAAGAGCCACGATACAAGTTGAAATCTTGAATTGGATAAATTACATAGAATGTTATAGTTTCTTCTTGGCAAGTTGTGGTTGCATATTTTGATGTAACTTTAACTTCGGTTTTGCCAACGCCTAAAATCTTAATGTTGTTACCAACAAAAGATATTGATGTCGAAGAAATCACATTGAATAACAAATTATTGTTTTCTCCAAACAAATTTTCCAAAGAAATTGAATTTAATCTTGCTAATTCGGCTTTTGCAACGCCGTCAGTCAATTCTTCAAGTAATTGATAATAGTATAAAACGATATTCGTTTTGCCATCTTCTTGAGTATATAAATATTTTGTTTTGCCCGCTTCATTAATATTGATTTCTATTGATGAAACTGCTTTTGGTGGGTTTGCATTAACTAAATATGCCGCCCCTTGATTGATTCTGTTATTTGTTGATAAATCAGTTTCCCAAAGACTGGTGTTAGATAAGTTGTTTTGTAAAGCCAAATTAAAGCTATCTAAACTTGTATAATCTCCAGCACAATACACATTTGTTCCACCTGCTTGTGATAAATATGTAGTTGTTTCACCATCTACATAGTATGCGCGAGAATAGGAGTAGGAAATTTTATCTGCTCCATCAGTTGCCAAAGCACTTGCACTGCTTCTTGAAATTTTGCTTAAAGTGTATGAATTATTAACGCTTCCACTAGTAATTTCTCCAACAAGCGCACCAATTTGAGTGCCTTCAAGCGAGAAATTGGTCATACATTCTGTAATTGTGCCACCAGAAACTTGACCAACAAGACCACCGATAACAACATTTGCTGTTGCAGTTATATCATACATTGTGTCATTGTAAGAATAAGCATAAGTTTGGCTGATTTTTCCGCTTGAAACACCTGCGATTGCGCCGATAAAGCCGTTTGCATCAGATGTTGCTGCTATAAATGCACTTTGATTATTGCTCCATTTTTCAACTTTACATTTTGAAATTTCGCCGTTGTTTTCTGCAACAATTCCGCCAGCATTTCCGCTTGCAGTGATATTTCCGGCAAAAGTTACATTTTCTATTTTTCCTGTGAAAGTTATCTCATTTTCAGTTTTTGTGCCATTAAGCCCTGCAACGCCGCCAACATTAACGCCCTTAACTGTTGCAACAATTTCGCCGCCTAAAATTTCGCCATAGTTTACACCAACCAACGCACCAGTATGTGAGCCAGCTTCTGTGTTTGAAATTTTTAAGCCGCTTGCGTTAACATTTTCAATTTTTCCATAATTTTCATAGCAAATTGCGCCTAAATTTGCATTTTGAGCGTTAATTTCGCCAATTATGTTGATATTTTTAACAATTCCTGTTAATTTTTCAAACATTGTGCTTGTTAATGTAAGTGTTGAAGTTTTTCCACTTTGTAAGCCATAAAGTCCGCCTGAAAATTCGCTAATAGTTTCAGAAATGCTAAAATCTCCAACTAAAAGATAGTGTTTTGTTGGATTTTGTTTTAAATATTTTATTTTTTCTTGACTATCAATTCTAATTGCCGTTTCTTCGCTTTCACCATTTGCGATTGATATAGGAATTTCAATGAAAGGTTTTTCGCCATCTTTCATTCCATTTGAAGACGCAAAATAGTTGCTTGATGGATAGATTAAAATTCTGCCGTTTCCGCCAACGCCTGCTGGAACTGTTATTTTCCCTTGTGCGTCGATTTTTACACCAAGCATTGACAAATTGCTTGATAATTCAAATTCCAACCCAGAATTTAAAGGCTCTGAGCCATCTTTTGTGTAAATATTATATTTTATTTCAAAAGTTGGGCCTTCTTCCTCTTCATTTAAAGTATTATTTTCCAAATATATGCCATTTTCTAAGTCGACATTTACAATTTCAATATCTGTTATTTCAACAGCTTCTTTTACAATAACGCGAACTACGCCGCCAAAAATTTTGCTTTCATCAACTTCAACAAGTTTAAGCACAAAAACATAATTTTGTATGTCTGCTGTCAATGCTTGAACGCGATATGTCCAAACATTGCCACTTAAAGACCTTGTCAAAACTAAAACATCTTTATCGTTATATTTAACAACCGCTCTTCCTGCTTCATTAAATTCAATAGGAGATTCCGCACCAACACCATAATAAAGTTCGAGAGAATTTAAATATGTTGGAGTTCCAAACTTTGAAAGCAATGTAACAGTAAATTCTGCAAAAGATTTATCAGCGTTTCTATCGCCTAAAGTGTCATAGGAATAAATTTCGTGAACATTTGAAGAAATATCAAAATTTTCAACGCCTTTATAGATTTCAATTAAGAAATAGAAAGTATGTGAAGCCTCTTCTTCATAGCCCTCACCAGTTGCCAATCTTCCTTTAACATCAACTTTGATAAGCGTTTTTCCTTCACTTTGTGATGTTTTCGCCTGAATAATTGAATAGTTTGATAAAGTATCGACATTTAAAATGTTTGAAGTAGTGTTAAAACTTGCATCTTCAAAAATTTCTTTGATGGATAATTCTGAAATCGTTTTTATAGTTGCTAAATCATAGAAAGAATATTCAACGATATATTCCGCTGAAATTGGATAAGCAGTTTTTGCAAGTTGAATGCTTGTGCCGCTCTTGAACGCCAATTTTTGAACTGTAACGCTATTTTCGTCAATTTCGTTGATTTTTCCAGTCAAAGTTTCCTTATAATCAACAATGCTTTCTGTTTCATCGCTTACAGTAATGTCAATATTATCAAGAGTTGAGATAACTTTTAATTCAAATTCCTTTTCAAAGCCATCGCAGAGATAAACAGTCAATTTTGTAGCACCCAACTTCTTTGGAGTTAAGGTGAATTTAACATAAACATAGTTGTCATCTTTGCTTATAACTTTTAACTCGGAAACATCAGCAATGTTGGAATTTTTAAGTTTAACAATAGAAGAAGTGCCGATATCAAAGTTTTGTGGAGCAATAGCGAGATATAATTCAACGCTATCGATAAATTCTGTAACAATTATATTAGAATTGATGATTGTGAAGTTTGTTCCATCATATTCAGCTCTATCAACTGAACTTGCCCCTGGGTTAACTTTAACATTAAGTTGAATTTTGCTTCTTTCAAGGCCAAGATTATAAAAATTCAAAGATGACGCAAAAAGTGTTGCGTTTGTGTTATCAACCTTGTCAAACATTTGATTTTTTACAACATATAATTTTGTTCCAATAGGCATATCAAAATATGCGTTGCCGTTTTGGTCAATTCCTGTGCAAACAAATTGACTTCCATCTTTTGCATCTCTTGGATAGCCATAGACAAGTTCATAGCTTGTTCTTGTTGAATTGAGTTTATAAAAACTTATTGGGCAATTAGCATAACTTGCTGCCCACAATCTAATTGTTTCATATTCTGGAGCCAAATTTGATGGAGAAAGTGTAAATTCAAGCAAGGTTCCTTTTGAAATTGTTGCTATGTTTTCAAAAACAAGAATATCAAGCCCACTTTCTGTGCTTGAATTTCCATTAACTAAAACTGAATTTGGCAAATTGTATGTTGCAACGCTTAAATTTCCGCTTTCAACATAATAATCCTTTTCATTTTCGCCATAAGTGTAATCTTTGTATGAAATTTTAAATGAGATATTTTCCAAATATCCAGCATTAAGCGCTGAAATTGTGTAGGTGTATTTAAACACGCCATCTTCATAGGTTAAAGATTTTAATTCAACTGAATATTTGCTCTCATCAAAGATTTTTTCAACTTTTATAACTTCCGCTTCTGAACCTGCTTTGACAAACAAAAGCACATCTTTTTGACTTACTGTTATATCGCTTTCTCTAGGATAGAGTTCAAAAGCATAACTATTTCCGCTGCCATCAACTAAATTTCCATTTTCAAAAACTTTATTTCCATCAATATAAACTATGCTGGAAATTGGATTTAAAATTTTAACTTTAAATGTTTTTGAAATTTCAGCATTGTAAATTGATGTTGCCCTAACTTCAACTTCGCTTAACGCACAATCACTTGAAACAACAAGTTTGCCGTTTTCAAGTTGAACACCATCTGTTGTCAAAACATTTTCAAGAGTGTATGTAACGCCAATTTGATTTGTTTTGACTCCATCTAAATTTGGATCTCCCGTTGAAATAGGAAGATAATTAATTAAATCTAAATTTTCAAAATCTACACTTTCGCCTTTGATCACATAGATTGAGTTTTCTAAATCTTTATTAAATTCAATATCGCCAACTGGCAAAATGACCTTAACTGATATTTCAATAGGTTTTGCGTTATGGGTTATAGAAGAAACTTTGATAGTTGCATTTCCAGGATAAAGAGGTTTTAAAGTAACCCTTGTTTTTCCATCTCCTATTTTTTGAGTTGATAATTCAATAATCTTATTATTCTCATAAGACTCCACTCTTACACTATCACTGCCATTGCCATAATTAGACAAAGTAACATCAAAAGATTTACTTTCGTCTGTACCTATTATTAACTCAACATTATTTTCGCTTGAAGATAATATTGGGGTTGATGATGTGTTTCCGCAAGCAGCAAAAACAACTCCGCATAAAATTAAAATTAAAAAGGTACATATTTTGGCAAATTTTTTCATAGTTTCCTCCTTAATAACTGTCTCTTATACACATCTGACGCTGCCGACGATAAGGCTCGTGTAGA